>JAABUP010002069.1_pt1 | contig 40348 bp, 52 predicted proteins | sample 5559201 | NCBI WGS metagenome assembly JAABUP01 (sample SAMN10711887, study PRJNA513373) | rock metagenome | isolation source: Antarctica rocks | place: Antarctica | reverse complement strand
CCTCCCCCCCCCTCCCCTCCCCTCCCCTCCCCTCCCCAGGCTGTCCCTTTGTGTCTTGCCCCACCTCTGCCAACTCTTTGCAGTGCTGAGAGGGACACACAGGGCTTCTGCCTGTTTTTACAGTACCTTATCATTGACAGAGAGCACTCTGGGCTGCACGGTGGCTTGTTATTTGCCAGTAGTGATGCCATCCCCAGCATCATGTGAGAAAGTGTTCAGTGCTGTCGACCTCCAACTTGCTGAAGCAGGCTATCAGTAGCAGTATGCCATGCGGTTGAGCGTTTTGGGCTGCCCATAACAATGACCAAAACAATGCCCAGAAGTATATGGCCAAGTTTGACTGGATAATTTTGCCTGGTCACCATGTTTCATTCTATGGGAGATTGGTGAGTCAGGCACCTGTGAGGTCGTGGCACAAGCAGTCATCTTGCATTCAAGTCATACCTCTTGCGCGTCGCAGACTTTTCAGGGGAGCAGGTGGTACAGCGTCACATGTCTCGTCTAGGCCGCGAACTGCTGTACCACCGCATTGAAGCAGCCTCCAGCACCGCTGACAGGAAAGCCCTAGAACTGGTCCTGCAGGAGTATGGTATGGTCCTGCAACAAGCTGTGTGTGAATATGCTAGTGTGATTACCAAAAAGAAACGCAGGCTGACTGCTACTGCCACCTAGTCTTATGCTTTGCCCGCTGAGACAATGAAATTGGCATGTCCAAAGAGTGTTGAGCTACTGAGACATTGGGTTTGGCAAAGTGACTGCTTGTGATGCACGTGTGCTGAGCAAACACATACTTGACATAAGGTTCGTGCAGGTGCTGAACTCACTGATGGATTACATGGCAGTCCTGGCCACAAAGAAATTGTTCCAGACTGCATTGCAATGAATTCCATTGAGTAGGCACAAATCCCTGCAAATACCTACAAAGAGCCCAAGCTTGTGCCAGCTGCTGGTGTTCTCATTGCTGACACACCAAACTGCCTTGCATGTCTGCCTTGTTCTCCATGCAGCGCAATGTTAAGCAATGACTGTGTTCTCATCTTGGCATGCTGCAGGCAAGGACATGGTTGGAGCACTTGGCGCTGAAGTTGATAGACTAGAGAATGAAGTGAGGGAGTTGGTGCCTGGTCTGCGGCACATAGATCTTGAGACTGACAGAGGCGGCCGCACGCACCCAAGCCATGGAAGTACAGAGTTGCATCAATACCAGACTGCTGTGCCTGTCAGCCCTGTCGGGCAACCTTCATAGCTGCTGTTGTATACATGCCATACTTGTCAAAAACTGCTTATTCTTTGCTCAACAGTTTAATGTATGTCATGTACAATTTTTTGTGTGCCTTTGTCATCCACTGGCATCTTTGAATAGACGTAGCATTGCCTAGCTGTTTGATTGGCTGACCTGTTTTCTATCTGTCTAGTATAGGGCTTGAGTTGTCACAGCGTTGACCTATGAATGAACTGCCTTGTGCAGCTAGGGCCCTGTTGTCCGCTCCGTTGTAGTTTCATTCAGCAGGAGCTTACTTTTGCAAGACAACATGGCCATGGCTTATCTTAGCAATGCCTGTTTCACCCGAGCAGATATCAGCAGTGCATCTTGATTGCCTGGCACAACTGAATCCAGGCAGAGCACCACAGTTCAATGTGGCCAAACCGGCAACAGTGATCAGAATAAGGCTTTTCAATCAAACAGCAGCCTTGTGCCGTCAGCACAAATTTGTCAAACTGTAGGCTGCACGCTGCTCAGCACATGCGGGCTCAGCAAACATCAGCTGTGCGTAACATCACATTGCCTTCTTGCATTGGACATCGCAGCCTTAGGCTATTGCTGACCACAGGTCCACACAAACATACTTCCCATCCGTTAAGGCAAAAAAACACATGGAGCGCCTGTGTGTCACGCAGGCAGTATCCAGATGGCATAGGACATTGCCGACTTGACAATCTGAGCTGTTACCTCCTGCTGTGCTTCCAGCTGCTGCTGCACTACTGTTGCTGGAAAGGTTGTGAACAATCCTGATCTGCTGTCGGTGCTGACTGCTGATTTGTTCAAGCATGACGCAGGCTGCTTGCAAAGTGGAGATTGAAGCTTGCCATGAAGACGTCAGGTCTTACAATTACTTAGCAGGCATGCAGCATGCAAAAGCGCCCCTACTGTGATGCATAAGGTAAGTTACAATAGCAACTCAGCTGCTGAACAGTATGGAACAACCTATGATGCTGCATTCTGTGTCCTGGGCTTAGCTGTTTCGCCTGCAGTCAACCGAAGCAGGTCTTTATCAGCAACAACAGCTGCATCAGCAAGGTGAAGCCTGACACCAGCCAGACACTTATTGTCAGCATACCAAAGCATTACTGTTTTCCTCACCTTCCCTGAAACCATTCTTGGCGCGGCGGGGCATGTCCCTGAGGTGCCTCATGCGGCCTGTGCCTGTGGTCTTTCTCCTGATGGCCTTGGCTGACCAGTTGTCTGCAAAACAAATGGGGCATTACTGCACTGCTCGCGCATTGTTTGAATGCAGTGTAATGTGTAGAACCCATTCCCACGTTTGCAATCCAGAGTTCCAGAGCAGGCTCCATAGTGCTGCATTGTGCAAAGCTCGAAAGTGCCTTCAAGTTCAAAGAATTGCTCAGCGTTCAAGGTGACATTCTCTATGTAGCAGTTGATCCCTTACATTTCCTAATGCGTGCTGCTGGGTAGCCACATGACGAGCATGTGCTCTTCTGAATGTGGAAAGACCTTCGCCCACAACGTCTGCACAATGTGTGGGTCTTGTTGCGCCTCTTACCTACAACATCACAAGTGCACTAGCGTCGGACAGGCTAAGCACTGCGCGAAATTGCGATGCCAAACAAGTCGTGAGTACGCACCGAATGATCCGGTACCCTTGCCAGCCTTTCCCATGGTTGCTGATTGAAAAGTGTGCGATCGACCCGCAACTCGCAAAGAGCACCAGCAAAGAGCCGCCGTGGTGTACACTCTTGGTTACGGTAGTATGCCTCCGTAACAAGGAATTTAGTAAGGCCTAATCACCTATCATTCGAGTAAGCAAAATTGCGAACATCCCAAGGTCAGAATGCGCTGTTGGGCAAACTTCAGCTTTATGCGACGTTCCAACGTGCACTTGGATTGCTGCAAAACGATGAAGTCACTCCGAAGTGCTTCGAACCCACTCTCATTGCTGACCTTGGTTTGTGGCGTGTCTGACCTTTGTTAGGCACTTCAGGGTCAGCAAGAAATCATTGGACATGCCGTTTGATTGAAACAACCGTAAGTTTTGGTCACGACGTTACCGTGATAGCGTGTTGTTGATGCTTGAGTGGACCGACAGTCCGTCACACTGAACCTAAACCTCAGTTGCCCTGTGCAGCGATATTGAGTTGCGTTTCGTAATGCAGATTACCTGCCCTGAAAGTCTCGGTATAGGATAGAGGCATAGTCTGAAGCATAGCACCTGAGATGCAAGGTGGGGGCCTGGTTGCCTTTACTGAGCAGGTGACAGTTGTATAGTGCGATGTGTGCATAGTTTGCATCTGCAGGATCTGATACTTGCTGCTTAATTGTACAGGATGCTCAGTCAGGTGCCTCAACACCGCGACGTAGCAGAGTGTCATCAATCTTCCAGCAGAAAACCATCAAACCAGATGACATAGATGCAGAATTTCTGAAGCATGTGCAGTTTGCTGCTCAGCGCAGCTCCCCCACACCTGCAGCCCCTGCAGATCCAGTGTCTGCATTAGACGTCCAAACAGAGTTTCCAGCTCCTGACACTGTGTCAGGCGTCGCTGCGCCATTCAGCAGCAGCATGCTTGTGATGACAGAGCCTGTGGCAATCGAAGAGTTTACTCTTGATAAGATTGAGCAGTCTATTGCTGACATTGAGGCAGAGCTTGGCTGGATCTCAGAAGGGGCAGCAGCAAAAAGCACTGTGTCAACTGCACCTACTTCCGAGGACAAAGTGACCAGCACTGCTGCACCATCTGGCATTCTCAGCACTGCACATGCCAGCCGGTTTTCGGCGGCTCCTCAGGCTGCATCAGCAGGTGAAATCTGTCTGTGCAGTGAGACTGTGTCATCACCATCAAACTGACACAGAGATATGGTGTTGTCATTCCCAGGCTAATCTGTTTGCACCCTGGCATGGCCTGACTCAGTCCTGCTTGAAATCATTGATTTTGTGCCAAACCCATGCCCAATCAGATAATCCTATTAGATTTTTTCAGACAGGAGTGCACTACCCAGCATGCAAGGCACACCTTAGAACAGGGCTCTTGTTGGTCTTTTCCTGCAATGAAAGCACTTCGTGTCCACATCTTGAGATGGACATGAGAGTGTGTCAAAATCTGCTGTGGAAACTGCAGGTACGCCTCACACTCTTCCAGAATTGCCTCACCCAAAACGGCTATCTTTCATGGGAGAGCTCGCAAGTCCTGAGCCAACCAGACGTGCCTTCCAAGCCGCTAGTTCTGCAGCTGCTGCAGCAACAACAGCCAAGCTAGAATCCAGAAACAGCCTCAGCGTCATGCCGGCCAGCAATGCTGTTGCTGACACCAACAAGGAAGCCGTGACTGATAGCAACACGGCTGCAGAGCAGCCGACTATCCTCAGCTCTGCTGAGTCATCACTCCAGGAGGTGCCTAGGCTGTCACTGGAGGGCTCGCGGCAGCTGGATCACAGCCTAAGCGAGGCAAACCTGGGGTCACTGTCCAGCAGGTCGCTTGACGGCTCCGGGCGGCAGCTCACAAGCTTGCACAGCATGCAGAGCAAACCAGCACAGGAGGCCTCCAAGAAACGAGCAGTCAGGCACAGTGCAAGCGGCAAGATTGCTGTGCCTGGTCCCAATGGCAGCTACTCTAGCCGGTATGCCAATAGGCAGTTGTCAGGGAAGGCGTCCCCACTCCCTAGCGAGTCTGGCCTCAGCTCTGGCAAGCGATCACTAGTGACCAGTCCCACCGCCAGTGTTCATGGTGGCCAAGGCATCCCTGCCCACCTGGCTGGAAGGCTCAGTGGTGGCAGGCCAGCCACAGCTGCGGGAGCTGATGACCGTCCAGGGCAAACACTGGCTGGCGCTGCAGCCATGCTGAGTGTGAAGATGCATGCTAGGCCTAGCTCATCAGAAGGGGCTGGATGGCACCTGGCCACTGGGGATGGGCTGCCCTTCTCACCCAGGGGGAGCCTTGTGGCCAGCTCAGGGGGGTCCAGAACACTGCGCCCCATCACTTCTCAACAGGAGGCCTTGTTTGATGCCGAAGGGAACATGCTGCCAAGGCATGAGGGGTCTTATCAGGAAGCAGACGGTGTGCAGTCACATACAGCTCAGCCTTTGGACAAGCCAGCAGTGGCAGCAGATGCTGCAAAGCTCAAGGCCAAGGCTCAGAGCAAGCTTGGTGCAAAGCAGGGCATGAAGCAGGACAAAGAATTCGCTCCCCAGCAGGATTTGATCAGTGCCAAAATGGTAGAGAAGGATGCCAGGCAGAAGCCCAAGCATGGCATGCTGTCGATTGTCATGTTTCCCTGTTTTTGCATGCGTCCAAGGACAACCTCAACAGAGGACCCATACCTGCATGGGAGTTTGCGTCAGCGCTATGCAGACAAAGAGGTCTCATCTCCAATCCAGATGGCCTCCCTCAGCAGCAAAGGCATGCCAGCGCCCAAATCAGCCTTGAAGCAGAAGCAGCTTGGCAGTGCTTTGGTCACTGAGCCAAGCAATGCAGGCTGGGACCTAGGCACGCACGTACATCAAGCAGACGCAGCTGGGACTGACAGCAACGGAGTAGAGCTTAGAGAAGCAGAGGATGGGCAGGGTGAAGAGCAGACAGGCAGGAGCTTGCAAGGTGCTGTCTCTCTGGCACCAAAGCGTGGAGGCCTTACAGATGCCAAAGAGGCGCATGGCAGCTTGCAGGAGGTACACCTGCTTTCTCGCTCCACACACTCTTCACACACCTGCCTTGCAATGTCAGTTGTGCATTGGCTGCATGCTGTGCTTGTTGTATGGGCTGCTGCTGATTGGAACTTGCTGTACTCTTGACAAGCAAAGCTGTGCAATGTATCACCAGCTGGCAGCAATGGGCTTGCTCATGGGCCTGCCGATTGTGTGCAACATTTCTTTTTGTTCTCTCTTTAATTTAGTACATTATCGGCTACTTGCTGCTGGCTTGCACCCTTTTGCTGTACTGCACATCATGCAGTCTTCCTCTGTAGTAATGGCTAAGTGCTAGCTTTTGTGCAGCTGCTGAGTCTGTATTGTAATGCAGACTTCCATCATGGAAGATGTGATCTCACCTGCTGCTTCCTTCACAAGCCAACGGAGCACCAAAAGCATAGTCCCTGGGACTGAGGCTTTTGCCACGTCCGAGTCTGAGTCTCAAGCTGGTACTCAATTGCGGTCAAGGACCCAGACCAGGTCTCAGAGCCATGAGGATGAAGCTGAAGGGGCAGCTTCCTCAGCAGCTGTTGCTGTAGCAGCTGAGGGAAACCAGGGAATGCCAGCTGTGGCTGCCAGAGAAGTTGATGCAGCTGGTGGGGAGCCGAACTTTGAGTGGGGTGCTGGCACCACATACTCTGAGATGACCAGTCTGGGGATGACTGGGCGGTCTGCTTCCAGTAAAACCATAACGCAACACCGCAAGGTGCGCAGATACCAGCAGTTTTTTTGGCAGCAATACATCAGTGTGTGTCTGGTACCAGCACTTCCTTTCCATACAGCCTTGCCTCTCACAAGCGCATCTCTCTAAGCCCCGCCTGGCACATCTCCCATGATCAAGATTGTGTTGAGAGCTGAATGCGTCAATGACCAAGTATGAGGGACGAACCAGCAGGTGCTGTGTTAGCCTTACAAACCAAGCCAGCTGTATGCATGCATTCAATGTGTTACTAAGTAGACTTTCTGGTTTCACCATACTGCGACTGGCTGTGCTTCAGGAGTGGGAGGGCCCGGAGGTGGGGACCCCAGATGAGGTGAGCCAGTCCCTGGAGGACATGATGCTGCAGCGCTTCCCAGAGCTGCAGGCTCTGCTGGTGCAGTCCTCCTTCACCAACAAGTCAGCTCCCTGGCGGCCCATCAAGTCAGGCCACACCAGCCATGCAGGCAGCAGAGCCACCAGCCTGGGGGTCAGCAGGGAAGCCAGCTTCACTCACTCCAGGTAGACTGCACTGGCCTGCACCTGTGCTGTGCTTGCAAGCATCAGGCCATACTGGACTGAGTCTGTTTACAGCTATACAGCATGGGCAGCATACCAGGAGTGGGTACGGAAACCAGCTGTACCCATCCCAGCTACAGCATGTGTGTCTTTGTATATTTCGCATACCCCCAGCATCATCTAGTGTCTCAGCATCTCTTTGTCAGCAGACATAGTTGAACGGCCTGTGCTGTGGCAAAGCAAGCTGAGTTGAGTGTTGTATGGGGATACGGTTTCACAGCCTGTGACACAACGCGACTTTTCGTTTTACCCCTTGATCCTGCTGCTGACAGTGTCTGTCTTGATGGTGTAAGCTCATCACAAGCAAACCAACAAGCATTCTCAGCAAGCACGGAATTGACCGTACAATTGCCACATGCATGTTTGAAGTCTCAGTGCTGCTCCATTCCATGGCTTCATATCCTTTGGTGCATGTTTGCTTCATGCCTGGGGCTGACACCCATCCTGACAGCACAAGCAATTCAAAGCATGCGTGAGCCCGCTATCAGCCAGCCACATTGCACATTCTGATCATTGCTGTTTTGCAGGCCTGAGAGCCGCACTGGCCGTCTGCCCCTGTCACATTTGGGAGACGCCTTAATTGAGGCTGCCCCTGTTGGGGAGCCTTTTCAGGCTGTTGCTGCTGGGCCAGGCAGAACAGTGATGCTTGACAACGGCAGCATGGCTAATCAGACTGCACAGCACAGCCATGTGCATGATGAGGAAGAAGGGGCAGATGACAGAGGCACGATGCCCTTAGTGGAGGCTGCAGCACTTGGGGCTAGCTCGCCAGGGGCTGTTGTGCGAGTGCCTACTAGCACCACGCTGTCTCAGGCAGACCAGATTGCCTTGCGCTACCAACATCAGGCAAGCAACATAGTCTTGCCTCTGGCCTGCTGCCAGTTGTGCCATTGCAGCTCATGTGCCAAGCACAAGTATGAGTCCCCTTCTCTTGTTCTCTCCCCTCTCCTCCTTGTTCTCTCTCTCCTCTTCTCCTCCTTTGTTTCCTTCTGAGAATTGATTCCAGCGTAGAGCGTCTTTAACTGCATTCAGCTCTGCCCAGGTGTCATCACACCTGTCCACACAAGCATGTTGTCTTGCAGGGAAGCAGGCTCCAGCAGATACTAGAAAGCAGTTGAGTGTCTCAAATGTCACTGCTGGTGGCTTGATGTGTTTGCTGGCATAAGCACAGCCCTGTGAGCCTACGTGCACATCACACTGTCCCAAACTGCTATCCCAAACATATGACTTGGTCAACTGGCAAGCTGTCTGTACAGTTGAGCTGTGACTGGTCACCATACAGGTTCAGTTTCAGCTGCAGCAGACCACGGGCGGTTCAGCTGTGGCACCACTTTCTGGTCGGTCTGCTTCCATGTCCCCCGCCCGCCGCAGCCCAACCAAGCACCGGCCTTTCCGCCTGTCTGACAGCCCATGGAAGAGCTCCCCCAGTGACACAGCCCCAGTGGGCAACTCTCAGACTCTGCCTGCAGCCAATAGGCAGTCAGCATCCCCTAGAAAGGGCAGATCACCCTCCAGGACAAAGGGGCTGTCAGCAAAGGAAGCTTCCCCTGTCAAAAAACAGGCTGAAAGGCGGAGCCACAAGACTGAAAGGCAAAGTCCTGCAGCAGGCGTCGGAGACAGTCGGAGTGCGTATTGTCCTGAGGTCATGAGCTTTGGCACATATGGTGGCATTGCGTTTTCCTCCTTCACTCCTACAGTGCCTGTTGGCATAGAATCTGATGATACAGCCGCAGATTTGGACGATGAAGGTGAAGCTCTTCTGCCTGCAATCAGTGGCGAGCCTGCTGTCTGAAAGATTAGCAAATCACCAAAAGCTCATCTGCAAGTTGCATAACATTGTACCATCGTTGCATTTCAGACAGTTGCTCCTCTCTGTCAAAACTTTATATGTTTACAGCTGTCAGATTTAGCATGTAGCATACCTTTAGTCTTTTGGACCTGGGGTAGTAGCACTATTGCCCTGCAGTATCTGTAATTTGCACTGCCAGCATCTACCATGTTGAAAGCAGTTGCACAGCTGGCACACATCGCAAACATATGACTTGGCTTTGATCAATGCAGACTGGGCAGATGACAGCGGCAAATGGGGAGAGCTGACACGCACCACACCAGCTGGCATCAGCAAGCCGGCAGTGGCCACTGCTGGGCCGCCAGCACTGCCACCAGCACTGCAGGGGTCCCAGCCAAAACAGAGCAGCATCAGCTTAGCTGCCATCACTGCAGACGCAGAAGAAGAAGAAGAATCAGAGGCTGTAGACATACTGCCTGATCAGGCCTCGAGTGGGTCTGGCGTGGGTGGTGCAGGGGGTAAAGAGGGGTTGCATGGGCCTGGGACAGAGGCCAGCCAATCTTACTTGTCTCTGCTGGAGAGTCTGGCGCGAGAAGGCGAGTTTGGTTCCCCAGGCAACAGTGATTCTGAACCCAGCCCAAACGCAGCTCAGCCGCAAAAGCAGGAGCAGCCATGGCGGGAAATGCAGTCCCAGGGTCGGAAGGATGAAGCGTCATCATCCCGCCTGCAGCATTCAGAGGCAGCTGTCGCCAGGCCAGTCAGTGCAGAGGTGTCTCACGCACTCTCTGACATCTCAGATATGAACTTCGGAGATGATGCCGTGGAGGCGCCGCTGCCAGATGAGGCTTCAGATGCACACATGCGTGACAATGCAGCAGATCAGCAGGCGCAGTTGCCTGCCTTGTCCAGCTACCATTGGCTATCACCATCCACTCAAGCTGTGGCAGATGACATTCAGACGGGTGGGGCTATGCCAGAGCCAGCTGAGCAGCCCTCTGCCCTGGCCCTGGCACTCGCAGCCTTGGCAGCCACTGCTGCACAGAAGCAGTCAGCGCAGCAGGCACAGCAGCAGCCCCTGCAGCAGTCAATCTTCACTGCAGCTGCAGTAGAAGCCAGTCCAGCAGCTGAGGATCAGATTTCGCTCTCATCTGCCTCAAGTGGGGATGTGCTGGCAAACGCTGCTGCAGCTGCGGCCGCAGCTGGTCTGTCCTGCCGGCGGGAGGCACCACCGGCACAACAGCCAGAGGCTTCATCTGTAGCAGGTCAACCCAGTCAGACATCTGTCAGGCCTGTGTCCAATCACCCTGGGGCTGCCAAGGCTGGCGAGGCTGAGTTTAAAAGTCAGTCAGCACAGCAGGCACAGCAGGAGGGAAAGAGGCAGAGGGAAAGTGCATCAGGTGATTGGCCAGAGCCAGCTAGCTCTGCTCCATCCTGGTCTGGGGCTGCAGACAATGCACGTGGGATTGGACAGTTTCAAGCCAAGCTCGCTGTGAACTATGTGGGCAAGAGTGCCAGGAGACCAAAGGTCAGGCACCAGATTAACGCCTGTCAGTGACTGCATGCTTTTTGCAGGACAAGTGAGCACTGTCAGGCCGTATTGTGCAGCCAAGTCTCATTGCTCAACCTTATGATAATGAGGATGAGGATGATTCAGCAAGTTGTTGTCTAGGTTTGTCCATCAGGCAGTTTGCCTCCAATCAAGCAACCAAGCAGGTCTGCAAGGGCAACAGCAACACATGCTCGTGCAACAACAGGCGACTCACCAGTCATTTTTGCCCTAGCCTGGACTCACGTTCTCCTTGCAAGAGTGACATTCTGAGTGGGGTTGCCTGTTTACAGGTGGCCACCCCTCCACCCAAGGTGGGACGCCTGCAGGGGTTCATCAGCAAGCTCAGGAGGGGCGGCAGTAAGGAAGAAGAAGAGTATGACCTGTCCCGCCCTGCCAGCATTGCCGGCCCCAGGCCCCTGGACTCTGAAGCAGACCTTTCACCCGCCACCAAGTCAGGTACATCATCCTTAGTCACTCATCCTTGTGCATGCGATAGTGTGAGCAGACATGCATTAATTAATTGCATGCATGGAACACCTGTCGACAAATGCAGGATGAGCTTTTAACACGTGCATTCTGATGCTCACATCAGCATCAACTCCCTAGTCTACACTCAATGCAGCCATGACCATGCATGTTTTACATGCTGCCATGTGTGTGCTGAACACGCTTGCTGAGGGGCTTGACATCCATGCAGGCACCTGGCTGCCCAAGGCCTTCTTCCGGCCAGGCTCAGACAGCGCTGCCCTGCCAAGCAGCCCTGCACCCCCTCAGGGCCGCACTCGCTTCGCTGACGAGCCCCCTTTGGCAAGCCAAGCAGCCCAGCCTGACCTGAAGGAAGAGCAAAATGGACCCCTGCCTTCTAGAAAGGCACCCCCAGAGATGTTCACCGCCCTTCCTTCTCTTCCAGTGCCTGGACCCATTGCAGGTGAAGTTTGCTCCTTCTGTGTGTGCCCACTTGGCCCCTGTTTAGCTCTTGCCACCATAGTCCAGTCAGCCCCTTTGTTGGCTTCCCCCCGCCCCCCCCTCGCCCCTTGTCCTTTACACCAAACCCTCCTATCAACCCCAAGCAACTTCTCTCAAAGCCACTTACCCCCTTGGGTGCCACCTTGTGCCCATGAACACTTGGCCTCTGGTCATATGCTGGCGGCCACTGTGCATGAGCATCTCCCATACGTGCTTCATGACATGATGTGGTCTGCAGCTGATCCTCTGCTGGCAGCAGCCAGCGCTTCTAGTGCCTCCAAGACCAGTCAAGTCTCAGCAGCCGCACCTGCCAGCCGCAGTGCCGGTAAGGGGATGAAGGCTTCTGGACTACTTGTTGTGCGCCAGGAGATGAGTCAAGACAGACAGATGCTGCAGTCTAGCAGTGGATCAGGTATGGCCAAATGAAGCTTGTTGCGCTTTAGTGTAGTCTGAGCGTGTGAGTGATTGCCAAGCAGACCTACCAACAACGCAGCAATGCGGCCTTTGCTTGGCATGCTCAGTTCAATCAGGCATGCGCTGCTGTCCGCCCAGAAAGTGCCTATAGGGTCTTGCAAATTGTTGTTGGATGCACAAGACAGGCTGCTCTGGAGAGACAAGACTTTTCCTGCACGTACCTAGCTCATCATGAGCTGGAAAGCGTTAAATTTTTATTATTATTGTTCAATTTTTGTGCTGGTCAACTTCTGTCATCCCTGTTTGGCTTACTATAGTAGAGGTTGCCTTCACTGAAAGTCACGTGCATGTATATGGCAGCAGGCTGTTACATCTTGCTGCATTTGACAGCATCCACGCCATACAACTAGACCTGCTGATGGTGCCTACCTTGACTGCTGCTTGCAGAGCAGCCCATCTGTTCAATATGCTCAGATGTGTCTATACGCATGCTACTCAAGGTTTCACACCTGTCCTGATGCATTGCAGGTTCTGATGACGAAATCAGTGAGATGTCTGTAGAGTGAGCTTGCTGTCCGAATGAGTCAAACACAATGCTTCCACAAGCAAGCAATGACACATTCAGCAGAGGCATCCAATCAGCTGATTAGGAAATGCTGGCATACGCACTTCATGATTTTTCTCACTAGTTGCTGTCGCACTCAACGTCACCAGGCTGTCTGCTAGCCTCGATTGCAAAGATATAGATCACTGCTTGTGGTAACACGGGCTCAATGCATGTTGTGAAGCAAATGTCTCATGTGATCACGAACACATCTTCCACCAACGATCAGTGTTAATGATACTGTCCTCGCCATTGCAACCTCATTGAACTTGTAAGTCCATGTTTCAGCTAGGCCTCCATTGGTCAACACTTGGCCATGCATAGTTGTAGCATGCCCACATGGTCTTGACATTGCAAATGTGACCTAGCGATTACTCTCGGTCCTTTTTCTATGGCATGGTGTCATCAATTCGGTCAAGATGAGTGCAGAAACTAACTTGCATAGCATTTTGAATGGGCAAGACACCATAAACAAAGATTTCATGCTAATTCTTGGTATTGTTTCAAGGCCAGCTGAATGTATATACCAGTCAGGATGAGCAAAGTCAAGCCTGTTGTTGTAGGGTGAAGGCAAACATGATTACAAGTTGCTTAAAGCTGTTGGCTTGATGCTGGAAGTCACCAACCAGAGTATATCGCTGTAGCTAGCTCAATGTATCCCACAGCTTGCAGAACTTCCTTGACAATCACTTTTGCCATTGCTCCGAAACCAGGTGTTGCAGGGCAATGGCAAAAGTTGTTGAAGCAAGGACGTCAGGGCGGTCTAGTGTAACCGGACAGAATCATTACAAGACTGTTTCACACTCTGTTGTTGCTGCTATCACTCTGTTATCTGGCCGCTGGAGTCTGTACATTTGCCTGAATAGCTGACGGCGGGACGCTGGTATACGAAACTAGTCATAATAGAGACACATGACCCAACTATGACTAACCACTTCATGAATGACTTGACTGAATCAATCTAAGTGCTTAGCACAACTCAACAAAAGTGATTGTCAAGGAAGTTCTGCAAGCTGTGGGATACATTGAGCTAGCGATATACTCTGGTTGGTGCCTTCCAGCATCAAGCCAACAGCTTTAAGCTATTTGTAATCATATTTGCCTTCGCCCTATAACACCTGTATGGTTCTGTTGATTGTTTACATTTCTCAAAATGGTCACAAAGCAAGGTGACCTTGCATATGTGCTAAGCGGTGCCACAGCACTGTCTGCTTTCCTATCAGTCAACATTGCTAACTAGGCTGTGCAAAGACAAAGCAAAGAACCCATCAAGCCTCTGTGACTTTGCAGACTTCACTCAGGGAGGCTTACATCGTGAACAAATCCCAATGACCAAGGCCATTTTCGCAGGTCACTGCATGATGCTGTCGTTATGCTTTGGAGAGCCGCAGCATGTTTTGTTGTACGACTTCCAAAGATGTTATGCAGGGTGTAATCCAGGTATCAGGGCCCTGGCAAAGTGGGTCAGCAACCTGTTACCATGGCAATTCCTGGCCATTGTAAAGGAAGAACTTCCCACTTTGTTGTGTAGAAAGGCGCAAAGTCAAACCAAGCATAGCTGCCACGCTTTGCTCGGGTGTGAGTGACGGCTGGCGCCTCTGAGTCCCACTTGTCTCTGTGTAAACATTGTGCAAGAGGTACTTCCACATTCCAGTGCTCACATCACCAGGATCCAAGCTCACAACTGTAAAGCCATCTGCTTTTAGATCATTCGCCAGCACTGATGTCTCTGCATGCGAAGCACTAAGCGCATCAAAAGCTGAGCACAACTGGCATGCATGCATGACTTAAAGCATTAGGGCAAACCGGGCTCATGTTTCCAGGTGGCATCAGCTTGAGCCTAAACATGCAGATGCATGAAGCATAAGCAATGCTAAAAAACTGCAACAGCACTGTACCGCATTGGAAGCTCTGCAGCCATTGTGCTTCTTTCCAAGCAAACCTTGATCTGAGTTCAGCCTTTGCCAGTCAAAGCTAGGTAGGTACCAGGTAGGCCTCACCCTGACTCTGAACACCAGCAGATCTTACCCATGTTTATTGCCACCTTGGACGCACGGTAGCTCAGCGCCAAGTTGGCCTCAGTGAGCCCTTCCTGCTGAATGTAAGCATGGTTTCTGCTGAGGCTGGCAGCGTTGGAGCTGATGTGCACTATGGTTTTCTTGATGCCAAGTTTCAGCAAGTGCAAGACGCTCTTAGTCACGGAAAATGTGCCGACTACATTGACCAAAAGCACCTGCTTGAAGTCGTCTATGCTCCTGCAGACAGTGCCACTGTGGACAAGCTGCCATGCTTTGCTGGCCCGTGCTGCACACTTTGTAGACAAGGGCAGACATGGCTTGGTCGGTGGCAACTTACTGCTGAGCTACATCTGAGTAGGAGCCAAGAATGCCAGCATTGTTGATCAGATAGTCAATGCCCTGTGGATGGGCATCCTGCACCAATTTGGATGCAGCCTGCATGCAGCTAGGGTGTGGATGTGTGATGGGAGCTTTTGGTGGGTGAGGAGCGCTCTGCAACACTGTCCTTACTTTCCTCAACAGTGCTTGGGTCTAGCAACTCCATTTCGACAACCATGAGTCGGCTGTCAAAATCATGCTGCAGACTCGACAAACGCTCGAAGTCATCTGTGGGTCTCGCAGCCGCAACGACGGTTGTGTTTGATAGTGACAGGACCTGCAGGCCATCAAGGCCCTGAAGGGAATGCTCTCGTTGAAAAATAAAACGCACGTTGACTCTCCTTGAACGTCACAGTGCACCTGTGAGACCCACTCAAGACCCATGCCACAGTTGGCCCCCGTCACCAACCAGACAGTACCGGCCCCTGCCATGCAAGCAGAGCAGTTCTAAACGTCTTAGCTCACTGCAGCAGTGAGCCGGTTGCAGCTGATTCGGAATGCTGTCCCGTTATCAACACACTGTATTCCCAGGTATGCGTTTGCCGGCAGGCTAGGGAAGTCTGAGACAAGCTGCAATACAGTATTTGTTATAGTTGCCTTATTGTCATTGTGTTCAAATGCATGCTACAGCCAAGACTCAACCCACCTCAACGAAGGCAACTGTCTGTGCTTTGCAGCATTGGCATTCCTCACGGGACAAATACCTGGGTCAAAATTCAGAACAACATGCAGCTTTGTCCCTGCATACGTGCAATGCAGATGGCATTGCAGCACAGATTGCAGCCTGATCATGATGCGCTTCCTGCATCCATCTGCATGAGCATCGGATCATTACACTGCCCGTGGATCGTCGTGCGAAACGACATCTCAGGCCTGTGTGTAACATGGTTGTCTGTCTCGCGTCATCCATTGAAAAGGCCAATCCTGGGTTGCTTGGTGCACTGCCACAGTAAGTTGGAATCCTGACGTTGCGAAGCTTCCATCGAGGCTCTGGTGGCCTGTTTGCACGACGTCTGTATCAAACTTAGTACGTTTTCCAGGGCCGATGTTGGTCTGCTAACGGCGGGTGCTGTAGTGTTTGGCGTGCAGAGACTGGTCCCAACCATGGATCCAACGTGGTATCGCAATCTTCGCAAACCAGAGTAAGTTATGGTGTAGCTATGTCAGCACACTACTCCCGAACAGAGAATTCCAATTTCTCCCACCTGCATGCATGCAGATGGACTCCACCCAATTGGGTCTTCCCTGCTATGTGGATCCCTTTGAAAATTGCACAATCGGTATGATGCCCAACACCGGCAAAACAGCACCACACTGGTCAAATGTGAGCTGTGTATGTGTGTGCTGAAGCGTTTTGTATGCTGCATTCTGCGTATCTGTTGCATGCGGCTGACTTCAACTGCTGCACTGTCATGTCGCTGCACTGTGATGTCACTGCCCTGATCAATGCATGCACAGCGCAGGTAGCAGTATGGCTAGTCTGGAAGTCTAGAGCTGACAAGCAGGAGTTGGCACTGCCATTGACTGTGTTTGGAGCCAGCTTAGCATTGGGTAACTGGTGGAATGGTGAGCCGTGTTTTGCTGCATAGTTTAAGTGTGTGCTTGCTTCGAAGTGACCCTGGAAGACAGGCAAAAATCCTTGCATGTTGCTTCTTGTAACTATAATGATTTGGATGCTCTAATCACAGCAGAGAGATGCATGCTGCAGTTGTGTTCATGGGTCGTCACCAGATGAAGTCCAGTTTGAAGTGGATGGGTGCTTTCTGGCTCTCAATTGCTGGTAAAAGCAGTACACTGATCCCCTTGATTGTGTGTTTGCCACCTGTTACCTTGCTGGCTATGTATGATCTGATGTAGCTTTTGTGGCAATCCAGCAACACACGTTGCCTTTTTTTGCAAACTTGTCTGCACAAAAGCCATATTGGGGCCAGTGTGACTCAATGTGGCGCATGCAAGCTTCTGCTGCATCAATGGGCGCTTGGGCAATTGCAAGAGAAGCAGATGCTCATTTGGCATGCATGGGTGCAGGTGTCATAGGCAGCTTTCATCCTTTTAGTCCACTGGCAGCTGCATTGGTGGCGCCTACACAGTTGTGGGTCACAGTAGCAGCCAAGCTGAATTACGACATTGTGAAGCTGAATACTGGCAAAGATGGAAGGACATGACGCCTGCAAAGGGTGTAAAGGTAAATCGTGACTGTTACATGTACAAATGGAGATCACCAAGCCTCCTATACAAATAAGCCATTAAGATCACATGTTGTCATGAAGCATAGCAGAGCGGAGGTGACAGGCATAGTGCTAGCGTTTTAGGATGCTAAATCTCCTGCATTGTCATGTTCAGCCTCTATTAGAGTAAGAACTTCGGCATCAAGCAAAGCACCACACTCCCAAGATGACTCTGTGTAACAGTGTGCTCATATACAGATGTAATGAGCCTGCTTACAATGCTAGCTGTGGCCTTTTACCAACCCCGTTACACTTGGTTTCGGAGCTTGAGTTAAAAGGGGAGGGAATGTCACAGTGTGGCTCAAATATGGAGGAATGAGCCTGCTTACAACGTTAGCCGTGACCTTTTACCAACACCGTTACACTCTGCCGGGCTCAAGAGCAAAGAAGCAACTGCAGTATTTCTCCAAGCATCAAGAGACCTAAATCGACTTTGCCATTATTGACCTGCAAAGCTTTGTAGCCTAGAGCCCTGATCCCAAGCGACAAATTCCTGAAGCTAAAACGGAATATACCAGAGCAGAGGGATGAGTAGGGCTGTGCTATTTACATTACACACTTAATTTACTTTCATGTAATTACTGTAATTAATGTTAAATTAACATTGAGGCTCCGTAAGAAGTAAAATAAGTAATCTAAGCTTACACTAGTTTACAGCATGATGCTGCTGAAAGCAGGCAAAATATGCTATATACAAGGAGAATAAGCAAAGCTCTGATGCCAGTGCATAGGGTTTTCGAGGGGGAAATTCAGATTTTAGATTCTCAAAGCCCCTAAAAACACTGTTTTGGTAGCTAAAGGCTTGACACATTGGTTGGCTTTTTCTTCAACTTGCTACATGCAATCCTTTTGCACAGAGAAGCCGATTGCCGGCATCAAAACCAAAAACTGTGAAGTACAGTCACGTTGATCAAATTTGACGTGTTGTAAGGTAATCAAAGTAATTACATGTTAATTACAACATCGGACCCCGGTAATCGGTAATTAGCACAGCCCTAGGGATGAGGGCAGCGGCCATATCAAGATGCAAACTGCCTGTTACATCAAGTCGGGGTTGGCCCATGTGTACAGCAACAAATTTAAGCCTCACAAGTTCATGACCCAAAGCTACTGGTACTCTACAACAAAAGGAAATCTGAAGCGCACGCAACTCCAGAGGAATGTGCTTGATCTTGGGCTCAGGAAAACTGCGGTGGCATGTCCAATTCGTGCTAGTACGAAAGTGATTGGTCAGGAGGTGGAGATGTGTGCACAACACAACCCCATCCAGGTACACATTGCCACGGAGTGAGTAACAACTCTGATGTTTGCACCATCATGCTCGCAGACTGATGAACAGGTTCAGCATGTGACAGACGCCACAGACAGCAATATGTCAGGGTGTGCATTATTAACTCTGTTACATACATCAGAAACAGCAAGATCGCATATGTATAGGCAGATGTGTATATGTAAACATCTCTATGTCTGCTTGTACACTACGCAGTGTACATCACATATGCAAGTAGAATGTAATGAGCAGGTTGTACACACCTGCAGCCAAGTATCAAATCGTGCATTGGAACATTGTTCTGAACCCGAAGGTTCTTCAGATGAAAGGAACACTGGGACAATCAGGAGTGTCATCTTGGTGTCATGCGACATACATCTGTCAGGCTGATCGCCGACCATCTTCGACATTTCGAATGTCCAGTCGGCTCGCAGATTTCGGAGGGCGTCAACGTTGGGGATCCAATCGACGCCCTGCCAACCGATGCTCCTGGCTTATGCCTGCAGCATGTTCTCATCTTGCATTGCTGGCAGACAGCTCAATGTTCGTTGCGAGCTTTCTGCTTGCGTGACTAAACCGCACAAGTGAACACTGAGGGCCACAGGCTGCTTGAGCGGAACACAACCATTTCTACCGATATTAGGCTTGCCAGCTTGGAAGTCGATAGGTGTGTCGCACGTTGCATACACCTGGCTCCAGCCTCGTTAGCCGTGCGGTTACCCGCAGTGCCAAGCCGCTTGGCAGTGTCCGCCCGGCAGTGTGCACTTCCGTCAGGCGCAAATTGTGAGCACATGCGTGTCATGGTGGACACTCCCTACTCCGGACAGTCCCTCACCACACACGATAGGAAGCGAAGGCACGACGACCTCGTGCTTGAAAGCGATGTTAGACCGATGATTCAAGCCACGCTGCAGTCGTCTGAGTCTATGTCGACACCGTTTGGACAACAGGGTCCACACTCAAAGCGACAGCGTCTGCATGTAAGCTCACCCAGTATGATTGTTGTTGCTGGCTCCTTGTTTGCTTGTTCCCCTACCGCTGAGAATGATCGGATATTTGTAGAAGCGCACACGCCACTGAGTCACATTTTCTGCAGTGCCAGGAGGCTCAGTTGACGCAAATGCAGTCAGCTCTACCTGACAGGCACTCTTTGTCAGGTCAGGGATCCTATGTTGTGTCTTCCTCCCCTGCAGAGCATATGCTGAGCATAACCACGCAGACTTTGTCAGCTGTTTTGAAAGCTGTGCTTGATTCTTGGTATGCTTCCAAAAAGGAGCTAAACTTGCAGGCTCTTTGCACACTGGTCTGCCACTGGCACAACCTGAACTATACTGGACAGCGTCTGATGGTTATAGCACCAGCAACAGCGTCAGCCAACAAATTGTCATGATGGAGGACGATCAGCAGTCAATCACACCTCTGCATCAGCAGCACCAGCCAATGCCCCAAAGGACACATGGAATGAGCCACAGCAATTCAGCACCAGATTTGCGGCTGATGCTGGCCACACAGCTCCCTGAGAGCAAGCCATTATTTCTGCCAGCCCTTGGTTCCTATGCTGGCGTTATGGTGCCATATAAAGGCCCAGAGGTGAGGAGCTGCAGCACTTTACATGATCCTGCATACAACACTGCTGGGTTCAATCTGCATGCAATGCTGAGTGACCATGCAGGGCGACATGCTATATTGATCTGGAGGCGACATTGCACTTTTAGCACTATACCAACAGAGGCAAACCAAGCCTTAACCAATTTTGTCAAGACTCTGAGAGCATTGCTAGAAACGTTGAACTGTCACATCCCACATCATGTACTAGAGGCACAGATTGGATGGGCCAGGGCTTCAGCAGCGCACTTGCATGGTATGCACTCTTAGCAGCATTCTGCAGTTCTACATAAAAATGGCACATTCACTTGCCAAGTCCGTCAAGTTGACATTGAGCATTCCCTGGCGCTTGTCACTGATGTCTGCAGTGGTTTTGCAGCAAGTGATTGCAGAAGCCCATCAGCATGTGACGTCTGAGCTCATCTCTCGCCTGATAGATGAGTATCACTTGTCTCATTCCCCTCCAAACTCAGCAGATGATGACACCCACAATCAAGAGAATGCAATGCCTGAGACAATGGAAATTCCTGAAGATACATAGCTTGGCCTAGTCCAAAGCCAGCAGAACAGAATCTGGAACTACCAGACAGAGGCTGTTCTTATTAGTTGATACCTTCACAGCATTGGGAACCCTTTGGGTTAGCTTCTCTCATTGTACCTGTAATTTTGTCAAGGCTGCTGAATTTTGAGCAATAGGGGACTTGTAGAGCTTTTCAATACATCGTGTGTACTGGGTAGAATAGCCATTGTTAGCACTTGCAATAGTTGTGTATGCTGATGTGGCAATTGTGTTGAGCTTGAGACTTCCATTCACACATGAGTAGCATTTCTTGATTGTTGAGAGAAGTTTAGGTGTTTTCTGACGTTGTAGTTGGCTTCTGTTGATATCTTAGTTACGGCCAAACGAGAGTTGCTGTTCTGGGTTTTACTGCTGACACAGGATGATCTCTACAATGGATTTCATCCTGTGTGTTTGACAATATTCTCAACGTCAGACCATGTGAGCAAGCACTTATGCTGCAAACATTTTTGTGTAAGCATTTCATTGCTGTTCTTGCAGAGGACGTGGCGGTGCATCTGCTAGCTGCTATACCAATAAATTCCAGCTTGCACGTATTCTTCTTCTCACACTGAGTTTGAACTAGCAAAACTCGTCGGCAGGACGCAGCAATACCAATCCACTTTGTCTCAGCACATCAGAAAGCTTATCGTGCGCTCTGCCTGGGTGTTTGCCCTCAGTGCCTGCACTCAGGCATCGCAAGTTCGAGATCCCCTGACTGTGCTGATTGTTACCATGCACACACACTCAGGCACAGAGTCGTTAACGTTCAGAAAACCTGTATTCGACAGTCATCGCACAGCAGTGCAAAGCCCAGATGCTTCAGCTGCTTCACAGCAGCTGCAGCGCTCGTGCATAGGCCGAGTCAGGCATACTAGATGTAGCCGAGCATACGCCGCTGCCGCTTGTCGCACAGCCTACCACGGTCGCATTGTTTGCCGAGCGGCATCAACGCCACCCACGAAAGGGAAAAGCATATCCTTCACCATTCCCATTGACTACAGCCAGGTATTGCTGCAGCTGAGCTGCTCTGCAGTGATCACAGCTAGTTGGCAAGGCAGTTGTTCTTTCGTCAGCGCTTCACCCGGCTTTTTTATCACCAGCATTTCTTTTTGCTGTTACAGCTGCTAGGCTTGAAGGGACGCGAAGCCTACATGGAGCCGCAGATTGTTGCTGCCTTTGAGGACCTGGCAAGCACATCAGTTGAAGAGGGCTACAGCTCCAGAGTCCAAGATGGCAAGTTGAGAATGCTAGACCAGGCTGTTGAGCACGTCAGGAACTTGACTGGGGAAATAAGCGGCGATGAAGTCCAAGTGCAGTGGGATGACTTGCCAGGAGCCCTTGCTTTGTTGCAGGAGGTATGCAACGTCTTTGTCTTAACATCTCACTCTGGTATTGATGATGTATGCCTCTGCATTTAAGGCAATCATGCAGGGTTCACCCACGGCCAAAAAGAGGCTCAAGCATTCAAATCAGGTCTAATTTCTGCTGCTCAGGTGGGAGAATACGATCTGGTGCTTGCAATGGGTACAAAGCTGCTTGAGAAGTGGGAGTCTCGTGGCTTCAGGAGGGACATTCTCTTGTCTATGGCTCTGGCGCAATGCGGTCTTGCAACAGACACGTTTGCTGTGCAACAGGTGAACAATACATACACATAAAACCACTCGTCATTCCTCAGGTAGTCTGATTGCACACCGTGTTGCTGCTTGCAAGATAATTGCATGCCACACCTTTTGATGTTGTTTTGCACCAATTCCTGGCACACTGCGGTGCGTCATCAACGCCAGTGCATGTGCTACCAGCAGACTGTGCAAAGCACGCCTGAATGCAAGTCTGGCACAAGAAGCTGCGCTTGGTGTAATGCAGGCAGTGCTTTTGGTACAACGCATCAGCTACACCTGTACTCCCTGAGCAGATGCTTGCAAACAAGTCTGATCTTGTGAAATGAATGTTTAGCCCAATGTTGCTCACCAATGATGCCAAACATCCTCACAGCCCTAGGATGTAGCCATCATATGCTGCACCCAAATCTACATCACGTCATGATGCATGCATAAGGACATGTCCTCCATCAGGCACCTGTCACTCATAATATTACAGGTGTCTGCTGGGTGTGCCCGCATGGAGGAAGCATTGGTGTTGCTGAATGATGGTGGTGCGCCACCGTTGGCACTTGCTCTGCAGCAAGAGATCCATGACTCCTTACAGGATCTCAGACCCCAATGCATCTTGGACCACTTAAAGGTCATCTACTGATCGTCTGCAGAATAGTGTCCCTGGATCAGGACCTGCCTTGGTCATGATATATGCAGTTGGCATCTGTATGGAGGTCGCCATGGCTTTGCTGACATAAGTTGACTGGTGTCAACAACATAGTACGCACAGTAGCTCATGTGCTGATTCAGGGATACATCTGCGTTGCTGCTGATTGCTTCCGGGAGCACAGCTCGGCTTTCTGCAGATGTGCGGCAACTTGCCCATGACCCTGTTTTGAAAACAGCATGATTGCAGAGAGGATGTTGGACTGTCCTGCAGAGACTGTCCCCATCCACTCACTCAGGACCTGTTAACACACTCACTCTCTGCATGCTAAGAGTTGTCCTTTGAGTGCAGCTGTCACTGGCTCTAGAGCATACAGCGCAGCGCAAGCAGGCCTTGCATGCCCTCACAGACTTGCTCACGGGCGCAAGTGTCAAGGGTGCAGTGGACGCGCATTACTTGCAGCAAGCTCTGTTATGCCTGACGGCAACGGAGGTGATGCAGCTGTTGGACTGGCCAGAAGTTGCCAAGGCGCCCGTGAGCATCTCCTGGTGAGGCATTGGGTATAGATGATGATGTTTGCAGGAAGTGTATGGCGTACAGCATGAACAGCTGAGGCAAAAAAAGCTGGCATAGCTTTGCGCACCAGACATATAGCAAGCCTACACTGTGACTTGTATATCATGGGTGCTCTTGTCCTCACTTTCAATACATTCCTCTTCAGCAGGTGTGCCCTGCATTGCATGACAGCAAATTCAACCTCTAGCTGTGCATTCCATGAGCTGTGCATCCCACGTTATGGGCACAGCACTGATATGTTCTTCATGAACTGCTTCATTAAGATGACTATCACAGTCATGCTTACACCTGCAGGCAGACCCCTGCTGTCTATGAACAAGCAGCTACTGCCTACCTGGTGCTGGGCTTCCAGGAAAGGCAGCCAAGCCTTGTCCGAGCAGCAGAGTACATCCTTGGCCGGCTTCCCAAGGTAACACTCTTATAGTTGGCCCTGGGTTTGCTTGTGAAGATTGCTGCGCTAGCCCACAAGCAATTGTTTTGAACACGCCTGCAATGTGCATTGTCATACTTGTGCTGATCCACTTGATGTTCTGGCATATGATGCCACATGAACTATCGGTGGACCTGTGTCCATAATTGTGCACTTACTCAGTGAACAGTAACAGAAAAATGTCTTGCACAAGCCCCTCTAGGCTAGCAATCTCTCTGGACACTAGGGCAACTTGAAGTGCTTTCAATTGTGTGCACAGAGCAGTCGAGCCAGGCACACAATGTACCATGACAGAATGTGTCAGCAGAAGCTTAACGTCCAGCACTGTGGAAGGCTGTTTTGCATGGGGAAACAACAAGACTGCAATGGCTCAGACTTGCCTGCAGGACAGGATTGCAACAGTGGAGCGAGTAGTGTGTAAGGTGCTTTTGGGACAGCCTGAATCAGCCCTAGAGAGTTTGGGGCTGGCAGAAGGTGCAGCTGTTCCCAGGTGCAACATCATTGTGCTATTTCAGTGTATACGCCCCGCCTGCCTGTGCTACAGACCCAGCACTGAGTGTCTCTGCTGCTGCATATGTGGCTTTGTACCACACAACATTGTCTACACATAATCCACATACTGCTCCTCTGCATGTCTTCCAAGACTAAACCACCTTGCTGTCAGCTGCAATGAACTCTCTCCAACTGCTTCTAGTGCTGCAGGCAGACAGCTCACAGCAATCCAGGGTCTGTTTTGTCACAGCCGTCCGGTCAGACTACAAGCTCAGAGGCAGTTATGGGTCAAGCATTGGACACTTCCACAGGACCTTCTAGGGCAGAGGCTGCTGCCTTTGTGAGCAACCATTCCCCAGACCCCCAAGATCTGCTGCCGGGCCTGTGCCTGCTCACTGAGAGGTGGCTACATCGGGTGAGTGCAGTCAACAGAGTAGGCACATCAGCAGCTCACATCCACCTGCAGAAGCTGAATGTTATGACCTGTGCCCTTGCCATGTGTCTTTAGAATACTGTTTGGCCTGTGACTGCACTACAACCAGTGTGTTCGAGTGGGTGAACATTGATACCCCAGACAATCACTTGCTGCCCAGGTCAGAAAGCTATGGAATCTTGCATGGATGCACCAGCTGCCAGCTTTCTGCTTGAAAATAGAGCGTCTTTGTCAGTGGCAACAACTCATGTCTTCCCAGGCTCTCCCTGTGCAACTGGCTTTGAAACATGTGACAATATACAGCATTGCAAGGTTTAGCATGCCCACCTCATGGTGTATTGCCAACCCATGTTGCTGTGTGACAAACAAGCCTTGCAATAAACAAGTGGCCCTCGGCAATATGAGCCGCGGTGATGATTGTGCAAGGCCATAATCATGACCATTTCAGCCATGATGGATGACTTTGAGCATCAAACTTTTGCAAGCAAGTAGGTATGTATGCTCTGCAGGTGGCGTTCCCTGCTTTCAGGCAGGTTGAGCAGACCAGCAATGCATCTTTGGTGGACTACTTCCAGGTAACTAATGCACCAAGCAGATGATTGTCATCCCACAACACTGTCAGCGTTGAACGCGTTAGTGGCACAGTGACAGCAGTGCAGGTTGATACGCCTGAGTACCATGACAGTGCTGGCATGTACAGCCAAAATGTGCTCTTCTGGCTGTTGCATGTTGAAAATTCACTAGGCAGCTTGCCCAAATTGCTCATGTGACACCTGCCAGTCTACAATGAGCGCTATGGCAGCAGGCTTACAAGGCAGCTCGCAAGCACTGAGTAAGCACAGTGTCTGCAACAGCAGAGGATCTAAAGTTGGACAGTACAGCTCCTCCCAGTCTAGTAGGTTTCTGTGTAATGCAGGACAGTCGTGTGGAAACTTACCTCCAGTCCCATGAAATCAATGAAAGCGGCATCTGGAGTGGCATCAAAGGCTGGACCCATACTGTCGGTGCATCACTGCAGCAGCTGGCCCATCAGTCCCTGCCTGGAAGGCATGTCTCAGAAGATGTTGATGAAAGCGACTGGGTAAGCTTGCTGCTAGACATACAGTTGTGCCTGTGCCTGTCTCACACTATCCAATACAATACTACAACTTGTTCCTTGGCATCTCCTATGTACTGACTGTGCTTTGAAAATCTGTCAGAGTGTCTGGTGCTTGCTGTTGACTTGCAAGTGCCTGTCGGCCTTTGGGCTGTCTGCGCATGCTGTTTTGCAAGTGCTGCCTTGGCAGGCTCAACTTCCTACATATATCCTGAACAATATGTGATGTTGGGCTTGCACTGTTTGCAATCTGCTAGGCATGGTATGCTGCAACTTCAAGCCAGCTCCACTGTCTGGCAGAATGTCATGCATACAGCATCCACAGTAGTGCTGGCCTGTTGCAGCATCTTTGTTCTGTGTCGTACAGGAGTTGCAGCAGTCAAGGCAGCCACAGCTTCTGAATCCTCTTGCCTGGTCACCAGCCCTCCAGGGCTTGGGGGCGGCCAGCCTGATGCTTGTGGCAGCCTTGCTGTGGAGCAGCCTCAGGCGAACCTCCCTGCCCTCCCAGCGCCAGCATGCTGCTGTGTAAGCTCTGTCTCCCAGGCACTGCTGTGTCTCTCAGCTGCATGCAAAAGGCTGGTATTGTTGTTGCCTGAACTTCCTGCACATTAGCATAGTGCCGTTTTGCAGAAAATCTTGACCGGCCATTTGGCGTACCTTCCTATGTAAGCTTGTTGCTTTGATGTTGGCAGTAAGACTGACCTTGAAGCCTTTTTGTGTGCAGGCCAGCGCCAGGTGAGGTCTCAACATCACAGCAGGTGGATGCACAGGCAATGCACACAGCAACTGGGCCTCAGCACATGGAGCAGCAGCATCCAGTCACTCCAGCACAAGCTGAAAAGATAGTCCGCAGCTGGCAGGTTAGCAACTTGTGCACATTTGTTATAACACATCAGTCACTGAACACGTGTTGCAACTGCGCATGCTAAATAAACCTCACAATCTCGTGTCTTATGTCATGAGCCCCACTACATTGGCATCTCAGTACTGCCTTGCATTCTTTGCTTAACAAGATGTGGCTATTACAGACGACACCACCTTTCATGCCTGCTCAGGGCATCCGCACATGACACAGCATGCATGGTATATCGTACAGCCACTGCATGCAATGTGGTGGTAACTGGTGCAGAGTGCCAAGACAGCAGCTCTGGGGCCAAGGCGGGAGCTGGATGCCCTGCCTGACATCCTGACTGATCCCATGCTGTCACGCTTCCAGTCAGAGGCTGCACAGGCTGAGGAGACTGGCTGGTTCTGGAAGTACAAAGTCAGCTCTGTCAAGGTATGACCCTTTGCCTGAGTGAGCAACATGCGTATGATCCTGGTCACTTGACCCAACATTGCATCACTGAGTGGTCATCAGGCTGTCCTGGTATTGAGAAAGATGCCTCTAAGCCTATATGTCTTGGATGATGTTGAGCAGGTACATGATGTGAGCGCCGTTGATGGGGATGGGGCGGTCACAATCACAGCCACATTGAAAGAGAAAGCAGATTTGTATGGCGCCAATGGCAAGCATGCTGACAGCTACAACAACCCCTACACAGTGGAGTACACCATTGTGGAGGATGAGGGACAATGGAAGATCATTGATGCCCTGGTCCTGGGCACATCTACCTAGAAGTGCAGTGTCATTGTGGCTTCAATGACGCATGCTGCACCGCCTCAGACTAACAAGTGCTGGCATGGTTGACGTGACACGCTGTGAGCCTGATCTGCTTTTTATTGACACCCAATGTGTTGTGAGGACTGACATTGAGCGGCTGACAGTCCTTGACCTGTTTCTGATCCCTGTTGCGTGTGATACACCACACTCATGTATTGTGTGTACATGAGTGCAATGCTTGTTCTCTGATCATGCCATGTGTGTATTCTGGCTTGCCAAACCCAAAGCAGTCGAGCACATTCCTTGGTTTCAGAGCACTGACTCTTTGGCTTTGGCACATCAGTGACTTGCGATCAAAGATCAGCAATCAGCGTATGTTGTCATGCAATGTAGCGACCGCTGTGCTCTGCCTGTATCTACCCGCCTTTTTCGGTGGCTGAAAACTTCAGCCCGGCCAGTCAAAAGCTTGCATGCGGGCGGAGCCCGACGACAACGTGCCTGTGCGCATCTCAGCAAATACATAACAACGGGACATAATATAAGCAGCTCGCCGAAGCGGCGATTGCATGCATGTGCAGCTTTTCCAGCATGCACTGGTCAAGGAGTCTCACTACTTTTTTCAGCTAGCACAGCATACTGCGTGCCGTTTTTTGCCATGGTATGCCACTGTCAAGGTTGCAGTGGTTGCGCAGCTACAAATGTGCCAACATGACCAGCCTAGCTTGAATGTAACTGTCTGTACTGCAGATGTTATTTTTTCCCAACAAGCGGGCAACTGTAAGCATCATGCATTCCAACTGGATCTTTGTTCCCCTGTCAATCATGTACACTGCTTTGCTGATACAAAGCTGGACGCCCGAGACACTCCAAATGATCATGCCAGGAAGCCTGCAAGCAGGCTTAGCAGGTACACACAGACAGACTCAGCACTTATGTCACGGGTCTGATCATCCCAATTTGTGGTTGCGTCTGAAGAGCAGCCCCCATTGCAGTGATGCTTGCTGCAGGCAAGTTCAACCCACAGTTCTTTCCAAAGCTGGAAGGAATCCAATTTTTATTCTCTCAGACAAATACTGCTGCATCTCTTTGGGTGCACTTGTTGTCCATCAACCTATTTGCTGCTCGGACTGCCTACCTGCAAGGTAGATTATATACTCTGCCGCTCAGTGACACAATTACAGAGCGTTCTGCAGTGCCAGCAGGCTCTCTGAAGACTTTGAAAATGCTATACCTGCCCATGCAATATCTTTGTACCTTAACTGTGTATTTCTGGCTGTGAAAGCAACTGTGTGTGTGCGCTTGCATCCTTGATGGCATGCTGAGCAGTGGTGCATGCAGTGCCATGGCTGCATGCAAGGGTTGACATCTGCTGCGCTCTCTGCAGGTCTGCATGACCAGTTTGTCTCCTTCCATTCTGTCTTTTTGAGCATGTTCTTTGGGCCGCTAGGTCTGCTCAGCCACCTCATCACACAGGCAAGAGTCTTTTGTTCAACAGCAAACCCTTTGGTTGCAATTGAATGCACTGAAGGCACAGGTTTGTGGTTGTCACCCAGTCAACAGTGACGTCAATGGCTACAACTGCAGCCAGGTGTGCAGACTTGCCGTCGTTTTTCAGGCTGAGGTTGAACACAGTGTGTTGGTTTGCAGGCTGTATGTGCCAACAGGCGAAAAGCCGCTGTCAATCTTGATGCTGCTGTCAATGTCACTGCATGACAGACTAAGGATCAGGCCAATGCAGACTGTCCTGCCAACAGCTCAACTTGCAGCGGAGGCCCCCGGAGCAAAGCTCATCTCTCAAGCTCAATGTCAGCACATTGTCACATCATGGCTCATATTGGTCTGACCGCATGTAAAGCCTTTGCTTACAGTTCCAAGGTGCTTGCAGCACAACTGCTTGCAGCACTTGAAGCTAGCGTTGCAGTACATTCATAATTCAATGCTGTTGAAACAAAAATTTAATCGTCTTGTCATCAAGTCTTGTTCATTGCATTGTGAGACCACAATGTCTTGCTGCTGCTTGACATATATGCACTGCAATTTGCAGCCATTCACACTGCAGATTTCTAGAACATACTCAGATTGTTTATGAAACTGACAGAAGAGGTACAGTGTAAGATGCGCGCTAGACAATCCTTGACATGGCAGTGCCATACACGCTGTTGACAACCACCCACCTGAGGCACTGTAGCACACATCTGTACAGAACTCACAAAGACATTGTCTGCATGCAGCTGCAAAGCATTTTGCAGCTGGGGCCCAATATACAGGCTCACATACAGGACCAACATACGCATCAGACATATTCTGTACAAAAGCAGCCAGTTGCAGCTAACACCATCCTGCCAACCATTGACATTGCAGCGGACACACTGGCAAGATCAGCAATCCTTGCATTTAGCTGTGGTATTGCGGTGCTGTCAATGCTTCCCTGAGACCGTGAAACTTGGAATTGCATTGGAGCCTTGCCAATGTGCACCAGGCTTGCCATGCACGGCTCTGGCGGTAGTGCTGCAGTCCCATTGTCTTCATGCTGCTGTGCAGGCAGGAGACCACCAGAGAGGCTTGCGCTAAACAGCGCACAAGGCTGACTTGTCTGTCTCTGAACAGTGCATGTGTCTGTCATATTGCTGCTGCCGGCCTTTGCATTTAGCTGAACTTGCGTGCTGATGTGCCCATCCATTTCAGGCAGCTCTTGCATGCTGTCATGCTTGGATGTAGTCCGCGTGGGCCAAGATTTGACTGCACTCAGCTTGACCTGACATGTTCTGTTCCCAACCTGGACTTGATCCTGATCATTCACACTTTTGGACCCCTGGCAGGCACTATCACTTGGACAGAAACTGCCACCAGAGGTACAACAAATGGCATCAATCCTATCACTCAAGTGGCTGCTGCTGGCGTGCTGTTCTGTCTCACCTGGGCAAGACAAACATTTGCCTGAGTGCTTTCTGAGCGAAGTATGCAAAATCCCACAATTGTTTGAGCTTTGCACAATGAAAACGGGCTGTGACATGATGACTGCAGACACGTGCATAGATGGGTCAACACTACTGCTGCTGCTGCTGCTGCTGCTGCTGCTGCTGCTGCTGCTGCTGCTATCATGTGTGACAGCCTGAGCAGATGCTTACCATTGAATGAAGCCAGGCCAGGAATGGTGCCAGTTATAGGGGTGCCAGAAGAAGCCCTGTTGCCCGTGAAGTGCATGGCAAACTGATTGCTCATGGACTGCTGTGGTCCTAACAGCGGTGCAAGGCTCTCAGCTGTCCATAGTACATCAGCTGGGCTGCTGCCCTGCTGAATGCCAGCTAAAACTTGTGGTGCAACTTCCTCCTGAAACGCACAGACCATGGGTCAGACTGCCTCTGTGGCTGCATCACACATGCAGCCTACTGCTGCATCCTGTTGGCTCAAGTCTTTGACTTGCTGCATGTGATTGCACTATTCTTTCAGATGACGCTAGTCAGCATTGCAGGAGCAGATGCAAGGCATCACTGGCAAGGTCCTGATAGGGCAGTATAACATACATATGCTTTGTGGCAGGGTGCTTATCACTCAGGCCTTGCACAAATGCCATGCAGTGCTAAAAGATGCATAGCTTGTATAGTACTTTTCAGTGCCACAGAGGTCACTCCTGCGCTGACTTGATCTGCATTGCTCTACAAATTGCTGTCTGACCTCTTGACTCATCCATAAGGCAGCAGGCGGTTCTTCAGCCCAAGCCTGGATAGCCCAGTCACGATCACCATCCATCCCTGCCCATCCATGGTCACGCCCCCAACTTCCCTGTGGCGACCCCTGGGGCACCCCCAGAGTGGAGGTGTGGACCCCATGCGCGGACGGCAGCATGTTGTCTGCTGCTTCACAAAAGCTGACAGGGTGGTGAACAGGCTGGTCTGTCCCTGTCAGCTTGTCTTGCAAAGGCACATCTTTAAGACAGTAGTTGTAAGAAGGGGCCGCTTCTTGGGTTTGGCAGGGAGTTTGGGGTCCAATGGATGCTTGGGGTGGGGTGGGGTTAGTGTAGGCAGTGAGCCAGGGATGCCGGAGCAGCTGTGTTGCGCTTGGCCGCTGCTCTGAGGTCTTGATCAGAGCCTGCAATGCATGTGCTTTAAGAAGTGCCTTGCCTTGACAATAACGTAACAGCACTTGTTATGCAATTGTTGCAGACCGTGAGTTCAATTTCAGCAATACAGCACTCTTCTTCTGCATCTTCTGCTCATGAGCCTGACAAGTTTGTTCGTGATGTTCAGGATTGTAAAACGTTTCACACAACTTTCCATGTGCCTGCATGGCCTTCTGGGCAATGCCCTTCACTGCAGGCTCCTTCTGACTGAAGCCCAATGCAAATCAGCCCAATGGTCAATGCTGCCCACTTTGTCTGCATTTCATGTTGACCTGCTTGATGCAGTTGCCCGCCGGCTGTGCTGGTGTCCACTACTCTATGCTGGTGTCTACCACTTTATGCTGGTGTCGACTACTCTATACAAAGAGTCATTCAGCACCTCACAGAATGCTCGTGTGTGCAAAATTGCACGCATGATGAAACAAGCAGATGACAGTATGATTGCATCCTGAACCCATACCTGCTTGATGAAGCTGATGCAGTTGGCTGAACAGGCTATGGGGAAGTTCTCCACCTGGCCATGCATGATGAGGTCAGCAGTGCCTTGTGGATCTGACACCTCAAAGGGCGGCCGACCAGCCATGAGCTCATATGCCAATACCCCAACACCCCATACGTCCACTGCTTCGGTGTAGCCTGAGATGTCCTGCAGCCTCACTCTGCCCTCGGCCAGATCCTCAGGAGCTGGCATCGCCAACACCTGTGTTACAGGTGTGCTACGGGTGTGTCACAGGTGTGTTACAGATGTGTTACAGGTGGGCTACAGGTGTGTGACAAAGGAAGCATCAGCTCCTCTGGCATGCTGTGATCAGTGCTTAGGATGTATGACAGCAGGCATAGATGCTGACAGGCAACATTGTCTTTTGAGCTTGCTGGCCAACTGCAGGACAAAGGTAGAAAACAAGCTGGCAGAGCTTGGTACGTACAACACATGCTGCAACACATGCTGCTGACAATACTGTAGCTGCAGACATCTTGCTCATCCTGCATTGCCTGATGTAGTTCAAACCCTCTGACAAACTTCATGCTGAAAGCCCTGCTATCTCATGCACCGCCACTCAAATCAAGCCAGACACTGAATTTGCTGTCTGTACAAGTTCTTAGCTGCATTTGTGTTTGCAGGTCTGACCCACAGACATGCTAAACAACGCAATTGCCCTGCAGCATTTATGAGATCTTTCACAGTGTACAAAGGGCCCACCTCTGGTGCCATGTAGTCCAGGGTACCCACACGGGAATAGGCCTTCTCCTGCAGCTGGTTGATGGCCAGCCCCCAGTCTCCCAACCGCAGCACACCTGCCTGGGTCAGGAACAGGTTCTCCGGCTTGATGTCTCGGTGTATCACCCCTCGCTGATGCACACCTTCAAGCGTTTGCAGCAAAGGAGCTATCACCTGTTGCACAAAGAAGATGTGGTACTTGCGTCAAGCATTTGAGAGACTCTCTTCACAAGTCTTGAAGTGGGATGAATGGGTGCGATGTGGTGTTGATGTGATGACTGCCAGTGTTTTGTGCATGAGCCGTGATCTCAGTATATTGCTGGTTCACATTGCCAACTAAGAACCTGCGCTTGGGATTACTTTCTAGTCCAAGTCTCAAAGCACAGTCACCTTTGGAAGGTCCCAAACAAGCAAGTGGTGCTGCAGAGATCAGTGTGCAGTCAACAACTCATGCTGACATCAAGGGTATCAAGGGAAAAGCTATCAGCAGCGCATCTGATGCTTGCTGATATGCGTTGTATCTTGATGGCATTTCCACACAGCCCTTGATCCGCTGACTGACCTGGCAAGCTACCCATTGCTCAGACAGGCAGCCTCTGCATTTGTGCATTGCAGCAAATAGGTCCCCACATGAGCAGTGCTCCTGCACAATGTAGATTGCTTCCTTGTCTTCAAAGCTGCCCAGAAAGCCAACTATGCCACTGCACCTGCAGCTGTGTTCACTTGCGTCAATTGACTTGTATGCTTATGAGCGGCTGTGCTGTACAAGCATCTTGGTTGTGGCAGATGCTCCAAGATCTGCCTGTACTGTGTGTTGGCAACTGTGCATTCCCAAATGTCTATGCACCCAGGCAAATCCTTGCAACAGCATATAACTGATTCAAGCGTGTTTCAGATCATGGCACGACCAGCTGCCAGTGATGCCAGACTTCGATATTTTCTTCAGTGTCTTGGATTTCTTTTTGGATGCTACAGCATGTTTTGCTGTCTGAGCTGTGGAGGATTGCAGCAGCATGCTATCAGGCTTGCCCTAAGCCCTTAGGTGACACAGGCTGTGTGAGGCATTGTGCACACAAAATCTTAGCTGCTATATACCTGAGCTTGCACAATTCACCCAAGATATCGACCTCGCGGCGCACATTCTCCAAGTGGCGTGGGCGCATTTTTGATTTGAAGTATGCCTTGAGCACCACCTGTGATGTCGCCTCTTGCCAATTGCAAACCCATACCTTGCTGTACCTGTACAAAACAGGAAGAACCCTATTCAAGACAGGCAGAAATCCATACCAGACAGGTTGACACAATTGCACCTCCAACTTGCGTGCCACATGTGTGAGAACAGGCTGAGCTGGCCCCTGCACCCTGCATCTGCAAGGACATAGCTGCAACTATTACAGTAGCCAAATTTTGGACTGCTCAGGGCAGTTTGCATTGTGTGCAAGTTGTGCTTGGACATTTTTTTCCATGCAGGTCACCCTATATGACGTCTGGCTTCTTTCACCACTGCTGCAATGCATTGCACACCACCGGCTGTAGGCAGGTTGCATAATTGCTAGCAGCAGTAAGTGCAAAGAGGCTACATGCAACCTGGGTTTGAGCTGTTTGCAATACTTGCAGCTGTGCAGGCACAGAATGCAATGAAGCTGCTGACCTGCTATGATACAGCTCTATCTTATGCTTGAACTGAGCGGCTGCTGTGTAACGTTGTTGCTGCATCTTAGCAAACAACCTGATGAAGTCAATGCAATTCTGCCTGCTGTACGTCTTTTCGGCAGAAGACTGATGGTGGTTGGAGCGCCCGCCTGCAAGACGACGTCGTTGTCAACCTTGCAGATGCGACGCATCGTGCGACCAAACACATACATACGCCGCTCAAACAGTAGCCTGCAACGTGTCGAGCTTGCGCGGGAGCCGACGCATCATAGGCGGGCATATGCAGCGTAAGGCCCTCTGCGCGATTGCGCCACCTGCAAACCTACGTCTGACTGATGAGGCTTCCCATCGTATGATGGTGCCGATGTTAAAATACGCGCGAATCGCTTGCGCAGGCGCAGACGGCACGATGGTGCCTGCGGCTGGTTCTATGTCCGCTGGTCACTCTGTTTCGCAACTCAACGCTGCCAACCAAGCGAAGAGGCAGATTGTGCATTCCTACTTGGTTTGTTCATCACATGAAAGCTGATGCACAGCCAGGTCGGCAGGGTCGGTGCACCCAAGCTTGGTTGAATGTTTGACCCAACCCAGGAATTCCAAAAGATCAGTCACCATAGCGATAGCGTCGTACGACGAGCGCGAAAACGTAAGCGCCCAGCGCGCAGGCAGGCGCGATCCCTCCGTAGGCTTACCTGTATCTTGAAAGTCGTAGTTGACCTCGCGAATGCTAACGTGCTGATCGCGAAGGCTAGTGTGTTGAACGAGGTTTTCGCTACCTTGACGCATCCCATCCTGCAGTATGCTGCAAAGTAATGCCTGCCCCTCGAATGCTCGGCTAGCATCTGGCAGGTCTGCCTTGTTTGTGCGACCCAAGATGCTGGACTCGTAGGTTTTTTGAGCCCACAGCAAGCAAACATGTTGTTTGTTGTGCAGGAGACTCCAGCATGCAGCGTTTACAGGCACACAAATTTCAATCACGAAGGAATGCCACCGACTGCCACAAAGACGTAGGGAGCAACTACAGGCAAGTTCATTGCCCTGCTACTATCTGCAGTGGGCTTCACATCAAACAACCCCCCGTGCGTGAAGCTGTACATCCCCCTCATCGTGTCTCGTTGCTTCTGCAGACCTGCGCTGGTAAAGGCAAAGGCAAGCAAGGCATGCGGCAGGGCATGGGCAGCCAAAGAACAGGACCGCAGATGCCACCCACTCCAGCTGTAGATCCTGAAAATGTCGAATTTGTGCTGTTTGTCCAGAACCCCAAGGTCAGTCCACAGTCTGCGAGTTCTGTTCCATCACTTTGTCATACCAGATTCTTGAGCAGCCAGAATGATCTTTGGCTGCAGCTACCACAGTGGCTGCCTGTCAGCATTGTCAAAGGAGGCCGCCCAGCAAACTTGCTCGTTGGCACAATGGAAAGCGAGTGGGGCAAAAAGCTGTTTGGCAAAGCCTTGATACGCAGCATAGCACAACCGCTATGGAAGGTCAGCCATGTTTTAGCGTCTCCTGTAGCTTACAGACCAAGCATCTGCTGTTGCCGTACACAATGTGCCATTGCAATGCTACAGCATGAGCTTGTCAACGCACGCTTGAAGGGTGCTTGATGCTCAGATTTCAGCATGCCAGCTGCGTCACTTGTGAGCATCATTCCCTTGGTCAGAAGACACCATTCCATGTTCGGCGCTTGGGTGCTGCAATTGAATTGCATTGCATTTGTAGCCAGCACATCTGTTTCCAGTCAGCTTGCCAGAGTTGATGGCTGGCTTGCGGTTTAATGCAATACCTATATCATCAAAGCCTGGCAGCATCAGTAGCTTTAATACTTTGAAATAGGCTCACATGAGGCATATGTTGAGCAGGTTAGTGCTTGTGTACTTCATCAGACAGCATGTTGTCTTCGACGCAGGACCAGAAAAAGATTGAGCAGAAGATGAAGAAAGACTATCCCCCTTTGAAGAATGCAGGAAAGCTGCAGTGGGGCTTCAAAGTCAGGTGCAAACATGTGTTGCTGTTGCACTTTGCCTACATTTGAGGATATGCTGCATTGTACATGGCAGTACGAGCAAGGTTGAAATCGATCAGATCTTACAGCTAAAGATGTTTGCAGAGACAAGACCAGACCTAAGGCATGGTTCGACCCTGAGGACCTCACAATACTGCCTGAAGCAAATGCGCTTGACCCTAGTCTTGGTGAGAAGGTGCAAACCTGGTTCCAGAATCTAAGGAAATGAGAAGGGCTAACCAAGGCACCTGCCTTGCCCACATGACAGTAATGACACAAACTGACAGCCAGGCAAACCTTGCTTGTTACAGCATGTAGCATTGTCGGTGACCCTGCCATTCCAGTTTACTCCTTTCATTGCAACACTAGTGTTAGTGTTCACAAGGACTGACCGACAGGGTCATTGTCAGTAGTTGCTTTTGTTGAGCCCGTTTTATTGAGTAACAAAATATTGTTAAACGTGGTTGAGAGCTCTCGAGACAGAGTGTATCATCTCTCTGCAAACAAGTATGCAATGCAATTCACTGAGCACTTTCACTGGCGATTGTGCAAAAATCGACATGATCATATCTTGACTAGCTCATCCTGCTTGGCTTTCGCCAATTTGTCTATTTGTTTGACATAGTCATCAGTCAGCTCCTGTATACTGTCTGCTAAGCTTTTCTTCTCATCTTCTGAAATGTCCCCATCCTTTTCGTGTTTGTCAACCTGTTTCATGGCCTCGCGCCTCACATTCCTGCGCCAGGAAGACACCTTCAGCACAAGCTTGAACATATCCAACAAGACACTGCATAACCAACATGCTGTTCTTGTCACCATTGTACCTGATAGAAACCTTGCCATCTTCTCCCAGCTTTGCAACACTTTTGGTCATCTCCTTTCGTCGGTCCTGCATACATATTTTCCTGCCTGAAAGACCTTTGCTTCAAGTCAAAGGTATACACAAACATGATGATGCTCAAAGAGCATAACAGGAATGTACTTTATAAGCAGTATGCATGTCCCAAGCGAGTGATGCACGTTGTCTATGGGTCTCCAAGAAGCTGAGCTGACTGGTGAAATCATCCACACGACTGGCAAGGGATCAGGTATTGATACATGCACCCAAGGTGAAGACAGACATTGAAGGTGACAGATCAGAAGGCAGAGTAATGGATGCTAGGCGTCCACCCTGCAGGCTTACCGCTGTCAGGGCTGGGATGTTTATTCGAATCAGGTTGCCATCATTGCTTGGTGTCGCACCAATGTCGGACTGCATAATAGCTTTCTCAATGGCTTGCATGGCAGACTTGTCATAAGGCTGCACAACCAGCATGGTTGATTCTGGAGCAGATATGCCAGCCAGCGTCTTCAAAGGCGTCGGCGCACCATAATAGTCAACCTGCATGGTTGTCCAGCAATGAAGATCTAGGATGCGCTCACAATGAAGCTGGCAGTTTTGAGTTGCTTTGACAACATGCAGCTTGGCCCTCTCAGGCAATAATCTGCCAAAGTATAGACAGAAGATTATGTCAGATGCAAGGCAGTCATACAGAATGCTGTCAGCTGAAGCGCAACAGGTCTGGCTCGTCTTGGAGGTAACATGAGCATTTCATATGCAGCAAGCCTGGTCATGTGAGGGAGGGAAATGGACAATGTCTACTGTGATTGGCAAGGCTGCTTTACTGCTGACATGTCTAGCAACTTGTGGCGGCACAATTCAGCCACTTGTTGACTGCTCTTCAAGCAGGTGATGGGGCTTGTGAATTAAGCAGTTGCACAGCAAGTGTCAGGGGTGCACCTTCACTCTATCAAGCATGGTGGGGGTAGCGCGACCTGTCCTGATACTGGCAAAATTGCTTGTTACACTCTCCAGGGATCTCTCCATTCGCTCCATCTGCAGACAACAATGGCTTGTGTGAGCAGTAAGCGATCATATGATGCACAGCATGCCTCTCATGTTTTGGGCTACTTACTGTATCTTCCTCAACCGTTATCTCTGTTTCAGCTGTAGCAGCAACAGTGTGGCAGCGTTTTCTGTTGTACGTCCTGAATGCATTATGCCACATATCTATGCTAGTTCGCTCCTCACATGAGATGAGTGATAAAACACCTGTACCGTCTACAACTCTGAAGGTCCATGCTCCTGTGTATTGTTGACCGAAAGGGCTGTATAGATAGTTTGCTGCGCTGGAAGGCCCGTCTTGCAACACACAGTCCACGTGGATTTGCACACAAGCTTTGATTGCAGCGCGTACGCAAGCCGTGCATGGTACAGGTGCCGGAGCTTGCCATGTCCACTACCCTACAGAACCGATCGCTGACGGAGTGTACACACGATCACACGTAGGTTGTTTTCAGCAACAAATCAACGACCTGCAGCTCAAATTATACAGACAATATGAGAGTTCCAACTACGGCTGTGATGCATTTGCATGGGCAGTGATGCAAATCGGCAATCACGGTTAGCGCTCAGACATACGGCGAGGACACGCTCAGCGCCTGAGACATGCCTGGAGTACCAACAACGGGACCTTAAGCTCTTTTTCGAGCAGAATTCCCACCAGCTTGGTTTTGTTGCACATCACATACACCTGTGCTTTCAAGCCAGGATGTCTGATGAGTCACAACTGGCTCCACACCCCAGACTGTAAGGTGCTAAATGAAAATGACTAGAGCGTCATAACAACTTTCTTTCTGGGGAGCTGCCTTCTAAGCATGTTCGCAGAATTGCTTTTGAGGATGTACACCTTCAATAAACCGAGTCGTCTTTTCATGAGTGCAACTACTCAGCAGATCTTCTGCAAGATATACATGCTATGTATAACATATATACCCATATAACCTCACACATCCGTTTTTGGAGTAGGGATGGGTTGCAAGACAACCTTAGTCACAAATCTTTAAAATGCTGACTACAATGAGGATTTGACACTGTTGAATTTGACAGAGGCTGAATTGTGACGGTATGGCTTAAAGAGACTGCTGAGTTGCGACGTAGTGGATTACAAGGGGTTGCAGCTGTTCTGAGGTCATCACAGTCCATTATCCTGAAACATGCTGCATCACACAAGTAGTCACAACTGGATCCCCCTGCGGTATACCGTACGTACTTACCAAAGCATGCAAGTGTTATAGACACCTCCAGATGAACGTTGTCAGTCGATGAGCTACTAGCTACCTAGTAGATGCCTTCAAGCCGCCCTGGCATGAGGACTTTATAAGCACAAACCCCTGGGAGGTGTGTACTACACCCTTTGGTGATGCTAGCACTTTATCTTCCATTGTAATGTTTACAAATACCAGGGTTACTGAATCAAAACCATAATTGCAATTTTCCAAAGATGCGTCACAGAGCTCTTGCCGAGTGAGACACACTCATGCATCAGCGCATTCTGTGGGTTACAAAACAAGTTTGTTATATTCAAATCTGTTTGATGCAAGTCTGTTTATGCATGTATATTGATGCAGGTGTATTGCTGCAAAGTATGTTGAGCACATACTGACTCACAGTGTAGACCTGAAGCAGACCCAAACAACATTACGAAGTTTTGTGACAGCAAATCAAGGTGGTGAAGTCAGTGCGCCCCAGCTTAAGCATCACGATTCATGTGAAGTTGCATCTGAGCCACTGCAAATCATTTGAGCTAGAAGCAAGCAAAACATCTGACTGCATCAACATAAGACTTAGACTACAGAGTCATTAAGTCATCAGCTACTCATGACATTGTGGACCTTGAATCAATCAATCAATCAAAATATTTAATGTCCTGGGGGGCAATTGGGACCCAACAGACAAGAAGTTCAGTTCAGTGAATTCATACAGACAAGATTTGCTTCCTACATGCAAAGCATTCCCTAAGGAAACCACCACATGCATTTGGTTCACACAAAGTCATAAAGTCTGCA
>JAABUP010002068.1_pt1 | contig 40351 bp, 48 predicted proteins | sample 5559201 | NCBI WGS metagenome assembly JAABUP01 (sample SAMN10711887, study PRJNA513373) | rock metagenome | isolation source: Antarctica rocks | place: Antarctica | reverse complement strand
TGTAGCTGGCGGGGTTGTGGTCGGGGGTGCAGGGGTTAATGGGGATGTGGTGGGGGTTGGTGAGGCTGTGGTGGGGATTGGTGGGGACATGGTGGGGACTGATGTGGGTGTGTTTGGGGTTGGCGGGGCTGTGGCTGGTGCAGTGGTCATGGATGGGTTAGGTGTTGGGGTCAAAGGTGACGGGGCTGAAGATGAGTTGAGTGATTGTGATGGCTCTGTTGTTGGAGGCATCGTGAGCAATGTTGTTGTGGTCGGGATGGGGGTGAATGGTGGGGTTGAGGGAGAGGTGGGCAAGGGTGCTTCTGCTATGGGATTGTATGGGCGGATCTGATGGGGAGAAGCTGTGGGCATACTGGAAGGGGACTCAACAGGGACTGCATTCTCAGCAGGAGCTGGGGTCAAGGCAGGGGTTGATGGAGGGGGTGGAATAGAGGCAGGGGATGCTGGAGGAGGTGAAGACGAAGAGACAGGTGAGGAAAGGGTAGAAGCTTGTGAAGGTGATGGTGAGGACAAGTTAGCAACTGGTGAAGCAGGGGGTGAGACTGGCAACACTGGGGTAGAAACAGGGGGTTGAGTCAGATTCGAAACAACAATAGACACAGCAGTCACAAGAGGTGTTGGCGGAGTTGGGGTAGGGGAGGAGGTAGGGGCCGGAGTCGCAACTCCTGGCTTGGGTGATGGAAGCGGTGATCCAACCTTTGACGCCACCTGCAGATCAAACTGGTTGAGTTTTCTGACCATTAACACACAGCAGCAAGATTGCTCAAGTGCAGAAGACATTGCTATGCTGGTCAATACATGCAAGAAAATAATCAACAGAACATGATGGCTTGAGACATGGCAGTACTGACAGCATAGTGCCAACGCTGTCACTGTTTCTGCAGGGTCACATGCTGATTATCCAGCTCCACATACAGCCACACAGATGTCAAAAGCCTTCCAATTGCTGTTGCAGATTGCAGAAGAGCTTACTGTGACTGTGAAGTTGCTGCAGTACGAGAGCGTCTGCTGCCCAGCTACTGCTGTCAGGTCAAGTTCCAGATCATACACACCCTGCAGATGAAGCACTAGGAATTATTCAAGCAGACACTGGCCTGGCTTTGTGGCAGCTGTGCATACCTTGATGCTTGCCATCTGTGGCATTGCAACCTGTGATGCATCAGGCCCAGGCCACAAGCTGATGCAATGGGATTCAGGAAGTGAGTTGTGCCTAAAGCAGTAACTGGGTGAGTGTTTGGAGCGTTGTGTGGACTCATGCACATATGCAGAAGAACAAAAGCGAGCCATACTTGAGGGGCATAGTTTGGGAGCAAGAAAGGAGCAGGGCTCAGTTGTGTTTTAGCGCTGGTTAGGACACCTCCGCACAAAGCCAGATCCAGGAGACACAGATCTATGGACCAGGAGAAGTTGGATGGTGGAGGCTTGGTCACAGCCAGTTGGCCCCTCGTTACCTTTACAGACGTGTTATACCCTGCAGGTGTACAGTAATGGTGGTCACTGGCTTACAGTAAGAGCACATGCAGACCTTGCAGCAACATCAGCTCACGCTGAAAAGTGATGGCGATGACAGAGCAGGTTTTGTGTGACATAGAGACACTCATGAGGCTGACATGGAATCTGACGGTCAGGCAGGTGAAAGTTTATTGCAGCTTACGTGGGAAGGTTCCAAAGTTGAAGGCAGCAGGCAGGCCAGCAACAAGTGTTTCTGGCGTGAATGATGGTTTGCCTGGAAGCAGAATTGATTTCACAGGACATGTGCAGCAACAGTACTGGGCCAGCACCTGCAAGGTAAAGGAGTGTCTCAAATTAGACCTGCTTTAGCAAGCGAATGCAATGCGGTCTGTAACGACGCAGATTACAACAACAGAGCAACTCGAGTCAACTCACCGCAATTATACATAAGTGCAGCAGGACCTTTGAGCTGAAAGCCTGCAAAGCACAGCAACTCTGCCGTTGCAGTATGCGACTGGAATGCTTGCACATGCTGCAAAATGAACAAATGATAAGGTCTGTTAATGTATCGAGCTCATGAGTTTGTCCCTGGCAAGCTCTGGACAATAACGTCGACGCTCACTGCGTGCGCGTACCAGCATGATCTCGATCTCAACCTCTCGCCAGCGACCTTACCCTTCTGCAACCGCACCAGCTTGCCACCCCGGGCCCTGTAAAATGAGATTCTCTGGCTGGCCCGATGAGATTGCGTGTGTTGTTTCGCAACGGCAGCGAATACTAGCCGTTCATCTCCCGCCCTGCAAAGCTGTACGAGGTTTCAGAATCCCTGCTCAGTGCAAGCAAATGCACTGCAATTGCCGCAACGTCCTGGCCAGGCAGACAAATTTACACTATGTGCTGCAGCCAGCCCTAGAGTCAAGCAAGAGTCCAGCTCTGGCAGATAACGATAGCAAAGCTGTGTGTGCAAACAAAGTCAACACTGAGTAATAGCTCAGCACCAGTGGTACTTATATTATCTCATTGCAGTCATAACAGCATCTGACTGCATTCTGCGACAGTACCATCACAAACAAAGAGATGAGATGACACATCAATATACTTGTAGTAGTACAGTCAGCTTCTACAGGAATGAATCAAAGTCAGGAGCCTCAGATCTAACTGGGGATGGGCACAATCACTGCACAAAGCTAATATTGACAGCCCAAGCTATAAAAGTGTCCAAGCTGACAAGCGCTTAAGCTGCATTACTGCAACGCCATCATGCACAATCTGGCATGATGGTGCGTGGCTTGCTGTGTGCAACATGTTGCATCTATATCTAGTATAACCCATGCCAGACTGTTGTGTTTTAATCTCAAAATCATTGCTGCTGCACTTTCATAATTTTGCTGCCTTCAGCGTGAACAGACACATATCACTCTATACAGGCAGAAAGAAGAGTGTCAGCCATGCTTGCATCTGGCTCTAAAAGGGGCAAGTAATACGACGGTTTGCATGTCATTCCAGCAAAAGCCATACAGTCTTGAGCCAAGTTGAATAAGACTACATGAGTGTATCAGCATGCTGCGCAGCATCAGCTCGTCCGAGCATGCCACTGCCTGCTTGAGGACTTGATGGTATATACAGCCTATTCATACACCTGTGATCACAATGGCATCTTGCGTAAAGCTGAGTGTCACAATATCTTTGATGCATTGTAGTTGTCGCTAGTTTGTGAGTCAGCTGCTATCCTTGGGCTGCCAATCAACAGTGAGTGATCCAAATTTCAAGGCTTTTGGGATAGCATCCATAAGGGGAAAGCTGGCAGCCTGCTAGATGGCTTCAAAAGCTTGCGACGAGTCGTTGCCAATTTAGTAAGCCAGTAACGACACGGCATGCTTGTGAGTCATTCACAGACCAAGAGCCAGCAGTAAGCACTGGTGCTTGCTTCTGTGGTGAAGACTGGCAAGAACTAAATACTGATACTCTGTTGCCAAACCTCAGACAATGGCTTGTATGAGCAGGCACAATGTCAGCCAAAACCCAGTAAATGCACCTATAGCTAGACACAGGTCCTTGCTTTGACAGTGTGGCGTTGCCAGAGCCTGACTACCAAGCAGCAGTCAACTAAGCCAGAGGACTCACCATTGTAAGCGCCTCCTGCAGTCTCAATCTGCAACATACGCTCCTCCAGAGTGTGCAGCCGATGCAGTGCCCACTGCATTCTGCGCTCCATGTAAGTCTCCCCCTGCACAGGCAGCACATGGAATCAGTGTCGGCACTGTGATCTGGTGAGGTGATACATTGCCACTAACGCCAACATCATCTGTGGGGAAGTCAAAATGCAGATATGTTTCAGGTTGCAAAGTAGGGCTTTCAACATGCTGAACTTTACTGAGCAGTCACATGCTGCGCATGCTTGTGAACAAGAAACAGTGCAAGTTGAGCAATTTGGAGTCTACAGAGCAGCTTTTCTGCCATTGGCACGATCAGATCTTGTGCACTGAGATCATAGCAGCTGACCTGGGGATTGTGAGCTGCCACATCAGCATCGTAGTCTCCCTGCACGCCCGGCTCGCCAGTATGACCATTGATGGGGTACTCAGGGGCCTGGGCAGGGGCCACAGAGGGGTCTGGCCCCCTGGTGAAAGGGCGCTGGGTAGGGCGGGGGGCAGCCTGGGCCGGCCAGGAGAATTTGCGCTTCTGCCCCACGACTGCTTCAGGGTCAGCACCATAGCTTGCCATAGCAGTATTTCCCACAACAGGTGCTGGAACGCCACAGCTGTAATTTGGCACAGTGTCACTGGCTGAGAAGTCATTGTACTGGGAGCTCAGTGACTCGTCATAAAAGCCAGGGGGATCAAACTCTGAGTAGTCAGCATGCTGACTAGGCATGTAGTCATGACTGTACCCAACCTGAGAATGGCTGAAGTTGCCAGTGAAGTTGTTGTTACGCCCTGGGTGGTAACCAGTGTCATACTCAAAGTCTGCTTGCTGACCTGGCTGTGACTGATTTGGGTTAGCCTCTTCGTTTGTTGTCGGGTTGAGCATTGGGGGTTGATGGGGGCGACCAGGGGGCTGCCTTGGCTGAATGACGCGCTTGGGTGGGGTGGTGAAGTGTGGATGGGGCCGCTGGAAAGGCTGCCTCTTGGCCTGAAGGGACTGAAAGGGAGGCTGCTTGCCGATATTGGGGGTAGGAGTGTTGGGATTGCGGGTGTTGAGAGCATTGGGGTTGAGGGTCTGGGGGACGTGGCTGACGGCATTGGATGCGCTGGGGTTGAGAGTTTTGGAAGTTAGTGGGTAGTTACCTCTTGGATTGCAGCGGTTGACAGCTGCTGGATTAGCAGCCTGGGAAACAGCAGCTGCGGCTGCTGCATTGCCAGAGACAGCAGCTGGCAATGCTTCTGCTCCAGAACGCTGGGCAGGAGCTGTGGAAACAGCTCCTGCCAAGAAGCCCAAAGTCCCTACAACTGTTTCCACAGTTGTAGGGACTTTGGGCTTCTGACCTATGTTGGCACGTAATGCAGCAGCAGCAGCCTTGTTCTCGGAGCTAGGAGCTACTGATGGGGCAGCTGTAGGTGTGTTGTGCTTGCTCTTGGAAGCTGCTCTGGGTGGAGGGCGACTGAGACAACTGGCTGCAGGCCCCGGCAATTCTGGCAGAGGCCAGCACATTCCGCTGCCACCGAACCTGGTACCTCTGCCGCCCCTGCCTCCCCTGCCTCTGTTTCCTCTGCCTCGGTTGCCGCCTCCTCTTGCGCCACTGTGGCCTCCTCCTCTGCCATGCCCATACGTTCCAAAGTTATGGAACATCTGCAGCAAGCGCACTGGGTAGGCAGCAGCCTTACAGCAAATGGCGGGCTTTGGCAGAGCCAAGTCAGCAACCGAGCAGTGCACGCAAAAACAGTACGGGCCATCGGAGAGCTTGTTAGCAGCAAACTTACATTAGCACCTCGGGCTGGAAACCCAGAAGCTCTCTGCCCCTGCTGCATCGGCTTCCAGTCGCCTGCAGATGGCACGCGGGTGAGCGCAAAACAACGGGCGGCGTGTTTGCAGGCCAACAGCAGGATCTGCACGCGCTCGCTGCAGCACTTCACGCCGTGCTTCTTGCCTAGATGCGACGGCTACTCAAAAGCCAGTCATAGTTTGCGCACCTGGATTGACTGTGTGTGTAGTGTTGTGAAATTTGCCTGAGCAAATCGTTGCTCCCTGCCTGCCACCACACAAACTGAGTTGCAGCTGGACGCTGCAGAGCTTCTGTGCTGAGCTGAGTGTGGAGGCTTCCTGACCTTAAGCTTGTTGAGCTGCTGCACTCTGCAACCTGGGCGGCTTTCGCACGAAGAGTGCAAAGCTTGCTGGTAGCAAGCAAGGTCCCAAATATCTGCTTGACTAATTTGACCCAAGCCGCCAGGCATCGTATTGATCTGCTTTCTGGCGGGAAAAGCGTGCGCCTGATCATAACATGCCGTTCGTTGACCTCAGAGTCCAGCAGGACGCAGAGCCTGCTTCTAAATGCTGCGTGTGAAGCCTTCCCAAGACAAAAGTTGAAATTCCCTTGGAATTCCTTGGACAGCCCGAGATGATCTCTGTATTCTACGCGTTTTGCTGCGTGTGCCCAGGCCACCGCCCAGCCGTCTGACCTGCTCAGGTCCTGGTTAGGTCATGAGCAAGGCGCAAAAGGTACAAGGCTTGTAGCTTACGTGTGGATGACGTGCAATTGCTGCTGGAGCTGGTCAGCAAATTGATGCATACATATGTGTGAGGAATCTTCCCTCACTTAGGGTTGAAGTATGCGTGTGGCAGCCAGACCAGTGGTAACCTCTTGTTGCAAGTACAACTTACAACAGTACATTGTACAGTTCATTCTAACTTGTAGGCAAATCCCCTGCACGAGCTTAGTGATGTATGCAATGCACAGCGTTCCATGCACAAACCGCAATTGCAACCCTGATGGGGTCCTTGGCAATTCCCACGATGACAACTACAACACCTGCTGCAACTAGCAGTAGTACATCAGCTATAGGTTGCAAGACACTGTTTATGATGGCATCAGATGTCACAATTGTTGCTTTTACATGCTTACGTCTTCACAATGACATAACAAAAATGACAGCGCAACCACAAAACTGACACCTGTGACCTTAACATAATGTCATTATTTTGTGCTGTAATTACGTGAGTGATCGCAAGACAACATAGCAAGCGGGCCACACCATGTGGCGCCGTGCCATGACCAGAGCTAATGCTGAGCACTGAAACTCAACAGTGACAGGAATCCAGTCAGCTAGCGCTGTTGATCAACCATGAATCGCATCAGAACTCACCCTGATCAGTGATGTGCTCTGCATATGCAACTGTACTTGTCACTGCTGAGTGTTCATGAAGCCTGTCTGCAGCATCAGTCGTCAATGACATTTATGTCCTATGTAGGTCAAACTGTCATAGCTGCATGCTGAGTATAGGGAGCACGTCAGAACTCTTATGCGCTTGTGTAATTACGCTTGTGTAATTACGTTATAACGCATGCATGTTCTGCTTTGCGTTGAAGACAATTGCACGTGCATGCAGCTATATAGCTATACATGTATGTACTGATACCAATGTATGTATATGACATGCAGGGTTGCTGCACAGTACAGACATGGGACCACGTCTGACGCTTCTTCAGCAATGGGGGAGGGCCCAGTCATGCTGTACCAAACCCTCAAAAACTCCTTTCAGGTTTCCTATTCTACCGTGCTATACTTTTTAAGACTTTTTAGAGAGTACAGTACATTAGTAAAAACGAATTAACTACAGCGAAAGTACTGAATTAGCCCATTAGGGGCCCAAATAGCATGGTACACTGAATTAGGCTGGCTGATTAGGAAGTTTTTTGACTGACAGATGGGGACCCTAATTTCAAACTTTATAACATTGCTTACTAATAGATGCCCTTTTGTAAGCATTACTTACACACTTACCCTACATGCTTATGAACATATCCTGACATAATGCAGAGAAAACCCTAAGGTCAGTGGTCAGTTAGGCAAATATATATATAATGCTGCTTCCCGCACGGCTACAAGAAGAACGGTTGGCGTTACAAACTGGTTTTACGCTAATCATTTCAATTGCGTGCCGCACAACATAGTTTTGTCAATGACTTCGACAGCGTCGATTTCAGCATCTTGCATGTAGGATCGTCCCAGACGGTGAAGGACCGAGCCCGCCTTCGTTAGTGCTTGCGCAACTCTTGACAAGCACGTCGAGTTCGTTAGGTCAGGGTTGAAAGCTTACCTAGCGCAGCACCCTACCTGAAGGTGCTACATATCGCGACCAAAAACAACAGCTCGAAGCCGTTGGCTGCGTGGCCATGACGCACCTGGTTCCAAACCTTTACAAGTCCACATGCCGTTTGGGTGCACAGCAGCAGGCGCCGGCGTCATGCGTCCATCCCACATCACCTGGGTTTACCAGGCAGCATCTTGCTCGAAGCCGCTTCTGCCTAGCATCAAGGCGCCTGCAACCTTCCGCGGTCGGCCCGTCAACTGCAGCCTGGAAAGCTAATCTTCAGAGGATTCCTGGTTCAGGTTCCAAGCCAACACCTAGCTGTCTCACCCTATGGACCAGACTAGCAACCATCTTCCGGTGAGCATAGTCGCATCACACACTGAAGACCAATGTCAGAGCGTCTGCTGTCGCATCTCATTCTGGCAGGCAAAATGCATACACGTTGCTGTTACTGAAATCAACTCCCCAGGTCAGCCTGCCACATGTTGTCGCTGCAGAACTGGCAATGAGTCTGCCATCCACAAAGCTTTGCTTGGCCTCAGTTCCTTGGCACCAGAGCGCCTGCGCAACCACTATCTGAGTCAAGATGGCCAACGCCAGCCAAGCAGCAGCTTCAGCACATACTCTACTACTACAAAGCAGGCCACCAGCGCTCATGATCTGCAATTTGCAACATTAGCAGCGATTTTGATGTGTCCTGAGGAGAGATCTGCCAGAGAAGAGATACTGCTGAAGCTCGTATCACTGCTGGAAAGCACATCAGGGGAGCAAAAGTTGCTTGTGGCCGCAAGCCTGTACAGGTGCAACTTTTCTCTCAGCAACATCCATAAAGCAGCTGTGCATAGCAGTGAATCATGTCATCTTACCTGCAGGTGTGCACGGACATCATGTGATTACGAATCCATGTTGCCTTGTTGGCATGACTGAATGCACATGTATCTGCATGCATTTGATGGCAAGCACATTCTTGCTATCTCTTGGTCCGCTGAAGCATGTTTGACAGGTTCGTGCACAGTGTGTATTCATGCTCCTGCAGTCCATGTGACAAAATCAGCTTAAAGCCATCCTCTGCTGTCAGGCTGACGCTCTTGCTGTGCATGCAGCTGCCTCAGCAGCTCTCAAGCTTCCCTGCCACCTGGCGCACTCACAGCTCGCCACCTCACCACTTTTGTTTCCAGCTTGAGCAGCATCCCATGCTCTTCTTCAGCTGGATCAGCTTTCATCCCAACCGTTTCTTCAGCCAACTTAAGCCATGCATCATCCTCTTTGTCAACCCGGTCAACTGATTTATATCTTCTAGCGACTCTGCAGTGCATACTGGCCAGTGCCTCATATCACAGGCATGGCCTGAAATCAGCTCTGGCAGTACCCAAAATAATGCAGTTGATGAAGTCAGAGCAGGAGATGCATTGCAATGCACTGGGGATTTGCAGTGGAGTTGGCACTGAGCTGCAGCACTTGTTGATTGGTGCTGAGAGTGGGGGTGAGGCATGTGGCCCTGTCACGGAAGCTGCTCTGGCTGTGTTGAGTCAGCTGGTGATCAGCGGCAGAGCTGTAGACTCAGAGGTTGTGCATCAGGTATGTTGTCATCAGCGGCTGTAGACCAGATTTGCTGCATGCTCAACACACTCTTTGAGCAGCCACAGGAGCATAGCATCAGCTGCAAACACATGTTCTGTGTCCGCAAACATGTATGGTCTGAGACATAAGATCAATATAACAAACTATGACAAAGAAGCGCTGGCAGGAATGGCAGAGTTGTAGACCAGAGTCACTGGTCTAGAGCATTGACTGCCTTCAGCAGTGTTTGATCGGTCCAGCATGCACAATGGATGCTTCGCCTGCTGTGAATCCGGCAGACATTCAAATGTGTGACTGCAGATCTTGGAGGCACATGCAGTACCAATGCTGATCAACATGCTTGCGTGTCACTCCAGAGCAGCAGCAGGACTGCTGTGCATTTTGGCAAAGGAGCAGCACTGCAAGGAAGCCTTTCTGGAGCAATCAGCCTTGAAGGCATTGGTGGACTGCTTGTCAGGTACATCTCCAGTCATAATGCTTCGCAGCATCTCCTGATCAGGAGATGCTGATCAAGAGAAGCTTCATGAAGCCTAGATCAACACTGCTAGCGCAACATTCAAGGCTCTGCTGAGTCTGTGTCCACCTTGTGACATTCTGCTATGTTCCTTTGCTCAGGCCTTGTGTATGTGAATACCTGAAGCTCTTCATAATCATGGTATATGACCTTCCTTGTTGTCTGTACCATTCCTGATGGGAGTCATGTGGCTGAACCACACTGCAGTGACGCACCACAGCTGTCCGTCTGCAGGTCAAGCAGCAGCTGCCAAAGAAGCTGCTGGTGTGTTGTGGAGGGTGGCCACCGATTGTGAAAAGGCCAAGCTGGAGGTGGCCAAGGCTGGAGCGGTGGGCCCAGCTGTGGCCATGCTGCAGGCTGGTGACAGAAATGCTTCAAGCATTGCTTCAGCCACTGAGGTGATGACAGATGTTGCATTGCAATCCATCAAGTGATCATGTTGTACGCCATGTCAAATTGTGTGACATTACTAATCCTACATTGCGGTTGTCTTGTGCTCAATGCACACATACAGACTGTTACCAGCTTACGTGGTGCAATACCTAGTAAGGAAGCCCAGTCCACTTTATAGCGTCACTTCAGAATGCAACAAGGTAGTCTTACTATTGTCCCTTGTGTCCCCTTGTTGTTTGTCTGAGATACTGCAACAAATGCAGGCAGCTTATCTGCTGGCAGAGTTGGCAGAGCACCCCTGTACCCACCAGCTCATCATCCAGCATGGCAGCATTGCAGCAATACTCCGGATCATGCATGCCACCTGTCAGGCATGCACCACAGCTCGGACACTGGACTCAGTGGCAGCCAGACAGTTGCCTCACCCAACTCCAACTCAGCTCAGCGAAGCAGTCACATGTGATGCAAGCGCATTCAATGGTAATAGCAGCAGCTTCATGACAGGGAAACCATTCTTGGATGTTCTCAGACCACCTGTGGATCAGGCTCAATCAGCTGTCTCAGACTTTGCATGGGATTTTGGGAGGGTGAGTACTACACCTGATCAGCACACAGGCAGAAATCTAACAGATGCGGATTGTTGTGATGTACAAGCTGATTCTGGGCACCCTCTGGAGGACCTGAGGAAGGGGCATCCAAACAGCGCAGCTGAGCTCGCTGACTCAGCAAGTGGCAATGCTCTGTCTAATGATGTCAGTAGAACTGATTCTGGTGACTTTGCAAGCAGTGGAGCAAAATCTGTTGATCTGGCAAGTGGGGCGTTTGGTTTGAGTGGTGTGGCAAGTAACACAGCCGATGCAGCAAGCGCAGCTGTGCCTTCCAGCATGGCCAATACAGGCAGCAGCAGCAGCAGCAGCAGCAGCAGCAGCAGCAGCAGCAGCAGCAGCAGCAGCAGCAGCAGCAGCAGCAGCAGCAGCAGTGACTCAGCTAAAGTTGTCATGGGTGGACCGGGATCCCCATCTGATGGCATAATGGCAGAGCAGGCAGACCTCAGCATGCACAGCAGCAACACAAGCAGCAACAATGCTCGGTTGGCTGTGAACGCAGAGGGTCATTACAGCAGCAGCAGCAGCAGCAGCAGCAGCAGCACTGGTACAGTTGGTGGTGTTGCTTCAACCTCCATTCACAGCAGGCTGCTGCAGGCTGCTCAAGCTGCAGCACACACTGAGGCAGCATGCAGCAGCAGTGGCAGGAAGACAGACACAACATCAGGTCTCCCCACATGCTTGCTTGCTTACTAAAGCACAATGACTGTAAACTTCCTGCAAGGCAGATCATCTGCATGGACAGGCTTGGCTAGTCATACTTATACAGCACTACCGACTTCTGATTCTTGAATTGCAGCAGTCAATCTGAGCAGATGCCTGCCTTCGATCCATCATTTTTGTCGCTGCCTTGTTGCTTCACATGCTGCACCACCTCCAGCAGCACAACAGCCTTATGTGCTCTATGCCAGCAATTGCTTTGGACACCTCACAATCCTCAAGTCCTCAGATCCATAGGCAGTCTAGTTCAATATGCAGGTAAACCGGGCTGTTCTGGGCAGAGCACAGACATCACAGATAGCACTGGCCTTCTGAGAAATAGGCTGCTGGTAGCAGCCAATGCAGCATTAGTCAGCCTGACTGGCAACCCAGACACCCATTTTGGCCTTGTCAATGAAGGCGCTGCTCCTGCGCTAGTGGCTACTTTGCAGTATGGTAAGGCTGATTGCATCTTGTCTTCACACCTGGCTTTCTGCATTCTTGCCCATCTGCACATGGACAGACACTGGCTTCATACCACTGCTCAGGCTGGGCAATCGTGTAAGTCCAATTCATGGACTCGATGCATGGACTGTTGGTCCAGTAGACCAGAGTGCATAGTGGCCAGGGGTCAAGTGCCAAGGCAGCACAGCTGTGATTCCAGTAGCAGCAGCAGTGGCTGACATCATGCTACTCTTGTGCCAACGACAGACATGCAGGTACATGACAAGCGTCAGAATCTGTCATGTGTCTGTTGCAGGCACCGCAAATGTTCAGGCCTTAGCTTGCAACTCCATGCACGCAATAGCAGCTTCAGACCAGCGCCACGCTGCTGTCTTTGCCAGGGCAGGGGCCATCCCCTGGCTGGTGGGGCTCCTCCACCAATGGCCCTGCCACCCATGTGGCAGGAATGCTGCCCTCACTCTGAAGGAGATTCTGCAGAACCCTGACTATCAGGTATGGCTGCAATAGCTGTACTCTTGTTTCACTGGACACCAAGATCATCACACTACACTGAATTGCATTAGTGATGTGTTGTGATGAAGTCAGATGTCTTGCCCTTGCAACTCTCCAAATGTGTTAGACCACATGCGCCTCTAGACTCCCATATGGAGCCAGGTTGCAAGTGTCTTCGTCCCACCATATGGCTGTTTGATCCTGGCTGGTGCGGCTTGCAAGTAAATGTTGCAGAAGATGAGAATGCTGCACATGCCAGCTGACCATCTCAACTTTGTGCTTTGCCAAGAAACTCAGGCTCCAGATGCAAACTCAGCCTGCAATCAGGCTTCTGCGGTGTTACGCGCTGCATTGTCGTGTCAGAACTATCTCTTGTCACAAGTCAAGGCTGCTCAAGCTTGCATGCAGCAACACGTGTCTGTCTCAATCTTTGTTTCTTAACTGCCCCAACTGACCCGGTGTCAGAGGTCCAAGGTGTGTGAGTCAGCCCAGAAAGATCTGAAATGACATGGTAATGTCTGATTTGCATGTCTGAGCAGCATATGTGCCTACCAAGATGCCCAGAACACACAAGCCTGACGAGATAAAACTTGTGCCACACACATCTGGCATTTGCCGCAATGTGTGAATTGTTGTTACTGATATCACTGTGGTGCCTTGCAGAGTGAAGCGTGTGCTTGTGGCACCATCACAGCGTTGGTGGCCATGCTCAAGGGGAGTGATGTTGACTGCCAAGCTGCCGCTGCATCACTGCTACATACACTTGCAGCAGCAACTCACATCAGCAGGTGAGCATCGCATGCTGGCCAAAGTCTGCAATGCAGAAGCAAGCTGACTGCAGCAGATAGGCATATCGATACAGTCTCAAACCATACCATTGGTCTTGGACATAGAACCTGCATTTCAGTACAGCACATGCTAGTCTGCGAGTATTTTGCGATACAGCATTATGCTGACATGACAACACACTACATGTGCCAGATGCATGTACAAGATGAATCTAGACTCAAACAATTGCAGCTGTGACTCTAGTCACAAAACTTGCATGTGAGGCGCTGTGCATTGGTACAGGAAAAAGGCCATCAGCCGAGGGGGAGGAATCCCGGCTCTGGTAGCTGTGCTTGCTGGTGCATCTGCAGAAGGCAGCATGCATGCTGCGCAAAGCCTGCTCCAGATGGCCAAACTCCCAGACCTCAAGGTAGACCTCTTTCTGGTTGCAATCTGCCTGCACTTGTTGTTGCCACACGCTGTGTCTGTCCATTGCAGAAACTTGAGCAAAGTAAGCTGTTATTCTCTAGACACCATGCGCGGATGATTCAAAACAGGCCTGAGATATTGCCAGGATACACAACAATGTCTGCTCACATTGTATGGCATGATATCTTGGTCTGGCTGCAGAGGCGATTGGCCTCAACACTGCATAGATGCACCTGTGCAAATGCATGTAGATGTTTTCCAGGCTGTTGGGATCTGTGCGCTGCCGTTGTTGACTCGACAAGTGCATAGACGCACTTGTGCATATTGTTTCATGATGCTGTTGGGGGGTACGTTTCGTTTGATGATGCCCTTGGGGGTGCATTTGGTTTCATGTTGCTGTTGAGGGTACAGTTTGATGCATGGGACACAAATTGCACCCTTGTAAGCAGACCATTCAGCAGGACCATCAAGCTTGTTGACTGATTGTGCATGCTGAGATGAGGACAAGTGTGCCTGTGCCATTGCATATGCAGCAGCGTATATGCGTGATAGTAATCTTGCAATGATAAGCGCAGTGCTGAGTGTTGCTGCCATTGACTGCAGGTGCAGATTGTCCATGCTGACGCGGTGGCAAGCATAGTACAACATCTGAACATGTCATACAAGTTCTGCAGCTGTGAAGCAAATGACGAGCAGCCAGCAGTGTGTTACGGTGCATGCAGCAAGTCTGCCACAGCCAGACTGCTTGGCAGGCTGTGCAGTGATCAGGTTGCACAGATGCAGCTGATGCGGCACAATCCTGTGGCAGCACTGTTGCACATGCTGACAGGCGGATGCAAGAGCCCGGTGCTGTATCATGATTTCGATGGCAATGAGCTGAAGCAAATGTGTGACAAAAGCAGGTTTCTGATGGAGAGCGGTGCAGAATATGCTTTGCTGAAGATTGCATGTCACTGTGATGAAGAGTTCCGAGAACATATGCGGAATGCATGCATAGGACAGGTTTGGATGGGACATGACATTCCAATTGCGCTGATGCTGATGTAGTGTACACTACATGTGAACCACATGTGAACCTGAAAATAGTGGATATTGTTTACCACTGCCTGTCTTATGGTTATCTGCTACACATGCATGGTGTGTAGTATATTCACTGTAAGGCGTCGTAGCTACAGCTAGGCTATCAATAAAGGGTAGAAAAAGAAAGTCCCGACAGAAGTCACCGCTATTCTTGTTTGCCAATATTGTTCTCAGATCCAAGACGTTCTGTTCTTGGATTGAGGCCACGTCCAGACTTAGCATTGTACCAGTCATCATAGTGCTGCATGTACAAGTGAGCAAGACGCTTCAGGAGGAATCCCAAAGCAGCACACACAGAACACAAAAGGCCCCAGCTGAGCATGCAGGCACAACATCTGAAGACCCATTTGTACAAGCTTAGCTCTGACAGAGGCTCGCTTCTGATGACAATGAAGGTAAGAGTGACCCGTAAGAAGAGTCCAGCTGGCCCAAAGGGCTCAAAGTCCATGACTGAATGTATGTTGTGGCTCTGACTTGCAATGACGCGCTCACAGACATCCTGTAGCAGCACATGCCACGGATAACATGCCATGATTCTGGCTTTCAGGCATGACCCAGGGTCTTCCTTTTTGACTAGGCTGCAATGCAGAGCACTAATCAGACTGTCCCACAGTGCAACAAAACGCTGATGATCAATTGATGTTACCGTGTCACATCAAAACAAAGAGTGGCCGCTTTGATATTCCAAACTGACGATCTGTTCAGGGGGTACCTGACTTTTTGTCAAATGATGGAAAGACAAGCACGGTAGGATGCAATACATGCTGATCGTCCCCCACACATACACACACACACACACACACGCGCACACACACACACACACACGCGCACACACACACGCACACAGACAGACAGAGAGACATGTCTGTACAGCAAAGACAGCGTTACCTTCATGAACTCTCTATACACCCCTGGCCTGATCTCATTGAACTTGCCCACAACTGCATGCTTGGCGACGTCGATGGCCACCTCTGCAAGGAAGATCTGGCCACACTGCCACAGCAGGTCCTGATTAGGCAACCAGTGCCCACTGTTGTCCATCTCCTCCACCTGATAGCAGGAGAGGTAAAAGCGGCTCAAAGGCTGCCTGAGTGACATGCAGACATGCACATGCATCTGCCTACAGGTATACATGCATCCATCATACATATACATACGTACATGCATACATATACACACACATAGATGCATGCACACACATACAGACAGACAGGCTCACAAATAAATTTGCACAGGTTGACAGACAGACTGACCAAACGGTTTTGTTGTTTGTCATGTAGCTGGTCACGCTCCAGCAAGCAAGCAAGCAAGCATGCGGCTAGGGCTAATTTGACAACTGCAATTGCATTTCTCACCAGTACAAACAAGAGGGAGATGAGGAGGTGGAAACGCTCTACAACATCCTGACAGGCTAGCTTGAACAGTTTTGAACTGTCAAACCTCTTCATCACAGTTCCTGCACCACAAGGGCGTCATGCTTGCTCTGCAATTCAGAGGCCACTTCGCTCTTCCCAAACTAGAATTCGCTTGGGATCTGACATTGTGATCATCCAAACCAACCAACTGTGACACATTTGTGAGTCACAACAGGGACAACGGCAACAGCGTGCTCATCGAGTACATCATGCATCTTGACAGCTCACACATCAGCAGCAGTTTCAGTTTCACTTTTTTGCAATTTGCCACAGTCTGCAAGTAACACCTTGCTTGAGCGTACCTTTGATTTCCACAAAGTTGGAAGCAATCAGCAGTGCGACCAATGCGCTGCTTCGTTTGCTGTTCATGGCTACGCTAAAGGCCATGCCTTGGCACATGATGATGGTGCCATGCATGACGACAATCGCCAGGGCTACCAGAGAATCTGAAATCAGGTGCCTGAGTTGTCGCCTGCTGCAGAACAACAGAGCACATACTCATACTACTCGTGGGTGTATGTTGAGCCCCATGAGATGCAACAACTTCCAATGCTGGTGAATGTAGTCTGGATAGACATGCAACACAGTCTCAGTTGCTCAAGCATGCAGGGATGCTCAGCAGCACAAAAGCTATGTCGCTGCTAGTCGGCGGGCTGCTGGATTACGTCATTTGCTAAACTAGCAGCCTTGTCAGCTGTTTGGTGTTGTTGATTGTTAAGAAGACAGATCATGTACATGCAGGGGAGGTGACAAGAGCAATCAGACAAGGAGGCTGTACATGCTGAAAATGCAGTCCTCAAGAGGCCTTGCTGACCTGCTGAGAGTCGTGCTGCTGGCATACAGGGTACATGTGCCTGACAATGCCTCCAAGGTGTCCACTCCGAAAGAGCACAGGATCTGCACACTGGACACAACTCAGCTCGACAGCAGGGCTGTTTACAGTAACTCCTGGAAGCAAATGCCCCTGATGAGCCGGCGGTTCGGGCCGTACAGGTACAATAACAAGTCTCCTGGATTGGATCCAGAAACAGATCACCAAGGAGGCACTGATCTGCAGAGGCTGGTGAAATGGCTGGATCATTTATAGTCAAATGCAGATACAATACAGAAGCAAGTTGCCAACCAACAAAACCTTGGTTTCTTTGCGGGTAAAAATGGCTGTACATATAACAACATGTCTTGCACAGCATGGGATGCCAGCTGCATGTGCAGACAAGTCTTAGGCATGTGCAGCCATCAGCCACATGCAATGTTGTGGCTTGCTATCTGCCACGGATACATACTGTGACCTGGCCTTTCTGTAAGAGGATGTGACCGCAGCTGTTTTTTTAGGGGCATGCATTACTGGTGGTCCAGTCTTGGTCTGTGGCGCATGCCTTATTCTGTCCAGTCTTAGTCTGTTGACACTACGCTCATGCATGGCTGCAGACATTGGTCTGAACTAGTCCTCAGTGTAGAGTGAGTGTTGATCGGTAGATGCGCGACATCACCTTGTCAAACATCTCTACAGCAGTGTAAATGACTTGCAGCTTCAGGAACTCCTGAGTCAGGTCCTTGATCCAGAAGTAGATGGCGCCTGCGTTGAGATGCTTCAGGAACAGCACTGTACAGGCAAAGATGCCAACGCAGATGATGTCAAACAGCTGGTCGCCTTTCAAGCTGCAGCTGCCTTTCCTGCCCAGCTGTCTGGCTAGGCAGCTGACAGCACGTGCAAACCGCAGTGGAAGAAGAGTGAAGGTTGCCTACAGCAGCAAGACATTGGTCCCAGTCATGATGATGAGTACACGTCGTCAACGATGGCGTGATTGTATGTTGCATGCTGGGATGCAGGAAGCCACAGATGTTGTCTCACCATGAATGAATTGCAACAGAGGAGCAAGCCATACCATAGCAAGCGTTCCAGCTGATATGGCACATAAGCTATCGCATTGTACCTACAATAAACAGATGTGATTGTCTGCTTATTGATCGCGTCCACAAGTGTGTCTGAAGAGGTGTAACTTAAAAGAACTCAGGACAGCTTTCTGTGAGCATGACAAACAGCAATCCAGTAGGGCTGCTAGAGGAAGGTTACACTCTATCTCGCTCGGTTTGCCGGAAAATGACATCTGGTGTGGGGTATACAGCTTCAGGATACAGCTCAGCTTGCAAATACTGAGCAAAAGATTGAGGTTGGTCATCTGCATGACATGCACAGCGTGAGTTCCTGTCTGTCAAGACACCTGATCAAGGCAAGGCAAAGGTTTTACCAGGTTGCTGCGCTGAAACTGTTGCGCCTTGAGGAGGTAGACGTAAGGTTGCAGCGAGACAGTCTGCAGATATGCTGTCAGTGAGTCCTAAAACACTAGATTTGCTGCTAGTGTTGCCTCAGCCACTATGTGCACCAGACCTTCATTAGCAGGTCTGCTTTCTTGGAAAGACAGGGACATGTGAGGCCTTCTATCTGTGCGCTTTAGTACATCTTCAGCAGTCTGTCTGTCTTGTCTCAAAGAAGATTGCAGACTGGTAGCCTCAAGAGCACTGGCAGGCTCAGCAGAGTTGCTTCGCAGAACGGCTGCCTCACTGATAGACTTGAGAGGAGGCTTGGCAAAGCTTGTGCTGCTACCAGTTGACCCATGTGCAAGTGCAGAGGGTTCCTCGCTGCTGTCAGTGCTTTCGAGATTGGCCTTAGCGCTTTTCCTTCTTCGGCGCTTGCTGGACTTGGAGTTGTCCACTTCAGAACTATGCTCTGGCTCTGTACGTAACAGGGCAAACCTGCCGCCAGATTTATCAAGATCAGCCGTGGTGTGCATACTCTGGAGCATGTGGTAACTCCGCGAGTCACAAAAATCACACCGCCTGAAAGTGGGGAATCGTGTGATCAGTCAGGTTGAAGCAGGATTTTTCGTTGGTACAGATGGCTATCCTGACTGTCGCAGTCCTGGAAGCGACGATAAAGGTATCAAGCTCATATGTGACTTGGCATTGCAATTGACAGAGTCAACTAAGCTGCTGCTGAAGCGGCTTCTGCAACCAAAAGCTTAAGCCGTTCTTCTGCTTCAGCCAGCCCAGGCTTATATGATTACAGCAAGGTGTTGCGTTGACTGTTTCCTTCGACGGCCAAACAGAGAACGCCTCGTGTTTGATAGACGGCTGATTCGTATTTCTGACAAATTTTGCACATCGTGCCTGCTGTGACTGGCAGTTTACCACGGTGCATCTGCCAGCATGGCGATGCTGAACTCCTTGTTTGGCAAAGGCAAGCAGCAAGTAGGCGATGTAGAGTTTTGGCATGGTCACGAGCGAGCAGGATGGCTGATGAAGCAAGGTAAATAGATGCAAATGCAACTTGCTGAGTCAAAGGTGCACTAGATGCCTACACTGTTTTGGTTGGGTGCAGGCGAGTTTATCAAGAGTTGGCGCAGGAGGTAGCTCAGTTGCAAGTGCACCAGCACAGTGCTTTGTTGTTTGCTTTGACTATGCTCAAGCTTCCATCTCATCAGAATCAGTACATATTCTGACTTGCAGATATTTTGTCCTGAAGCAGGGCAAGATTTTCTGGTTCAAATCTGATGTCATTACGCCTGTGAGTATAGTTCGTCAAATGAGCAGCAGCATGCCAATGACCTACCGAATGTCCCAACCCCGTTGCTGATGTCTCTGCATTCATGTGTGCAGGACTCAATTCCGCGAGGAGTGATTGAGGTACACTGCGTCTCAGGATGCGAATGCTCATTACACTTTCCATGCCTGTCAGCTTCTGCCTGCACATTGTCTCCACGCTATGCATGCTCACAGCACAGCCACACAGCTATAGGCTTTGGCACAGCAGCTGCATGTCTGCACAATTGTTGCGCAACCTGGCACAACATGCCCGATTTCCGCAGGTCAACAAATGCTTGTCCATCAAAGGTGCAGAAGATGTCATTAACAAGCCTTTTGCCTTTGAAATCAGCACTACAGAGAACAGCATGTATTTTGTCGCAGACAAAGACAAGGTACATCTCCCAACAAACCTAGTGCTGGTAGCCAGCCATTCACGCATTGTTTGCAACACCCAGCATCATGTGCAATACATGCGTGTAACCCAAAGCTCTGTGCATCCAAGCTACACACACATGATACACCAGACAGCAACCAGGCGCGTCAATCTCAACCTGCAGTCGCACGCAGCAATGCTGTCAATGCTTTTGGTCTGTGCCCATGGCCCTGGTACAGCCTGATGCACTGAGACCCCAGCAATCAGACAGCCGCGCGAATGCAGCTGAGGTTGTATGTGATGTACCATCTATTGCAGCAATGCACACTGCCTGGATCAGGCAAGTGCAGGATTTACTGCTTCCTGTGCTGCAGGAAAAAGAGGACTGGATAAACTCCATTGGCAGGGCCATAGTACGGCATTCCAAAAGGTGTGATGCTAAAAGGCTGTGCTGATTGCCAAAAGCAACTTCTTAATTACCCTTTTACAACTGCTGCATGTGCTGGCTGCCTAAAGCTGTGTTGCTTCTGCAGCATGCTGGATAATGACCAAGGGGACTATACCAACTCCATGTAGCATTGATATGCTAGTCTGGGGCAGTCCCAAATGTCCAGGGATCTTGCAGCTTCCAATGCCTCTGCCAGAGCTGCAAAACACGGCACTCTTCTTGGCAGCATTGTAGCAACATCAATGTCCTTTGCATGCTAGAGAGTTTAGTTTTCCAGATCTGCCAGAACATTTGGGAGCAGGATTTTTGCAGAGCATTTGGGAGAGGAGTTGAGCACAGACACACAGCCATGCGCGACAGCTCCTGTCACAGCAGTGCTGTCATGAATACCCAAATCGCACTCCAACTGTTCAACGTCTGCTACTAGTATTTGACATTTACCCTATACGCTTGTGTGTTGTTTTGACTTTTGTTTGCATGCAACCAGTGGCGCTTGCAGACTGTGTCTCTGCACAATTATTTACCAAGTCGTTCCCACGTCTTAGACGAGTTCAAAGTCAATGAATCACACTTCCAAAACTCAGAATGTAGTTGACAGTCCCCATATCGCATGTCATGCAGACCATTTTAGCTGGCTGACTTCCTTGATTGTACAGTAATGCAAGTGTGAAGCTGTCTACCGTGCATCTGGGTGAACATGTCACTCACAAGTGTGTGCTTGGCACCTGCAGGTGAGCCAATCAAGTCTCCCCGTAGGGGGGCCTAACCCTCTCTCACCGCACTGGCCAGTCCACGTGGCAGCAATGGAAGCAAGGTTTTCCCAAACCCTCTGCGCTGAGTTCTGAGAACTCGACGTTCGCAAAAGTGTACAGATCACGCCCGGCCAGCTAAGGTAGTCACGCGACGACAGCGTTTGGTACGGCATACGGCGGGGCTCATCTTCTCAAGCTTGGTGGGGGCTCGTATTTTTACGTGCGTCAGGTGTCGCCAAGCATGATGCTGGCGAGCTTGCCAGCCCCTACCCGGGAATATGCTGCACCACAAGCTCCTGTTTTTGCTAGCACTGCCTTGATATCTCAGACTCGGAAAGAGCCTCCTCCTTATGGCTCACAAGAAAGAGCCAGATATATCCCACGGCGACAAGAGGATTTTGGGGATGGTGGAGCCTTTCCTGAGGTCCAGGTTGCCCAGTTTCCACTGGACATGGGCAAGAAGGGTCAGCAGAGCGGTGTTGGCACTAGCAGCGGCAAAGACACAACTTTGGCAGTCACTATGAATGCTGATGGCGAGGTTAACTATGATTCTATCCTGCGTCAAGGCCGTAACAAGGACAAGATCATATACTCAGATCACAAGTCCCTGGTGCCCAAAGTTGATGCCCTGCGAGAGGTGGTTCTCAGCCTTGAATAATACTGCATTCCTTTTGTTGTGTCTACCTTGCTCTTGGTGTGCAGCACTGTTCAGGCCAGCTTTGTGCAGGCTGATGCAGTGCATTGAGTGCTACTCACCACTCTGAAATTGTTGCAGCTGCGGTTGCTGCAGACACAATGCCGGACCTGCAGGATCAACATCATGCTAAGCTACTGCAATTTGTCACAGGGCAACTTTGAGAAGCCAGACGAAGAGGAGATCGAACAGACTATGAAGGACACAGCAGCTGCTCTGAACCTGGTAGTCAGCAACAAGCTTCAAGCAGCGCAGCCAAAGACTGTGCCAAAGCAGCCTGGCGCCCCCACCTTCATCAAGTACACCCCTAGCCAGCAAGGCCCGCAGTATGCTTCTGGTGCTCGAGAGCGCACCATCAAGATGCAGGACATGCCTGTTGACCCTATGGAGCCTCCCAAGTTTAGGCATAAGAAGGTGAAAGCACCTCTTGCTGGTTTCATTTCGGTCTTTGGTATGCCTTCTACACAGCTGTCTTCCTTTACAGACTGTATATGCGTTATAGTGTCCTCATGTAAAATGTAAGGTATCCATGTCTACCTTACATGGCAATTTGCAAGTCAGCTGTTCGAAGCAAAGACTCTCATTGTTGCAAACGCCTGATTGCCAGCGATGCTGTATGTTATCTTGGGTGCTGACCCTGCCAGTGATCATTTGCACATGGTGGCTGCCTCTGCAGCACAGTTGATTCATCTGCAAAAAGCAATAGTCAATGACATGCTGATTGACCCCCCCTCCTAATCATGGGTCCCCATATCAATCAATGCAGCTCACAAACTTGCCTCTCACCGCCTGCAGGTGCCAAGGGGAGCAGGCTCCCCCCCAGTACCCATCATGCACTCTCCCCCCCGCCCAGTCAGCGTCAAGGACCAGCAGGACTGGAAGATCCCCCCCAGCATCTCCAACTGGAAAAATCCCAAGGGGTACACCATTCCCCTAGACAAACGACTGGCAGCTGATGGGCGAGGCTTGCAAGAGACTGCCATCAATGACAGCTTTGCCAAGTTTACTGAGGCCCTGTATATGGCAGAAAGCTCTGCCAGACAAGCAAGTGAGTTCTCAAAATGTCTGTGAGCTGCAGTGCATGATGACGTTGATGTGGTAGTGAGTGCCGCAACAAAGCTGTCATGGGTCTTCTGTTGTCATTGCCATTGCATGCAGGCTGTTGATGGCAAGCCATGTGTTTCCAGTATAGTGGCATACTGTGGTGCACGTGTTGTGGTTTGCATGCATCTCTGCTGGCTGTGTCTGCATGTCAAAGCACATTGTCTCTGTGTGGAAAGAGTCTCTGACTATCACAGTGTTGTGTGCATCATCATGTCTATCTGGCCGGTCTGTTCCAGTCACTGATGTGTCGCTGGAAGCTTGTGCAAGCAGCATGCAGCATCAGCCACTCAAGGGAAATGCACAGATTGTTGCCTGGTCACACCTGGCGAGCAGCACTGCAAACTAGCTTCAGAATTACATGTCATCAAGGTGCAAATGTACTTCAAATAAATAATACTAATAATGTTCACGCTTTCCGGCTCATGATGAGCTAGGTATGTGCAGGGCAAGTCTTGTCTCTCTGGACGCAGTCTGTTCTAAGCATCCCTATGCGCAGAAACGTCGTTGGTGACCTTTGTTGAGGTTGTATTGGGTGATGTGCAGTTGAGACCAGGAATCGGGTGGCGCGTGAGCTGCAAGCCAGGGAGAAGGAGAAGAAGGAGGTGGAGCTGCGTGACCTGGCCCAGCGTGCACGCATGGAGAGAGGCGGCGGCGGCTCTTATGTCCCTCCCCCGGCTGCTGCCAGGTAGAGAATCTGTCTGTCATGCTGCTGGATGAAGTGGAAAGAAAAGCTTATGGTCTTGCTCTGGTCAGCCTGGTGTTGTGCACTGTATTGGTGCTGCCAGGTGCAGATGATGAAATGGAGTTGCAGGATTTGTCAGTGCCTAGTCCTTGTTTGTTTGCTGCTGTTGCATGAAATCTTTGTTGCACAATAACCCTGTTGCATGTTATCTCTGTTGCATGGTATCTCTGTGCTAGTCAGTGAGGAGTTCATACCAGCCCTCGTTCCACCCTGTCCACATCAACTACCATAATGTTTGCTGGGGCACTCTCCTGCAAGCTTTGCTGCAGCAGTTGCACATCAAGTCATCCTGACTGCATCGTACACGACTTATATATGCTGGTGCCTTGTTGGCGTGTGCTACAGAAAGTGAGCCGTGAGTACGAGTATGCTGCTATGCTGTTGCAGGGGTGCTGGTGTGGCTGTTGGGGGTCAGGACAGTGATCTTGGGGCAAGGGAAGAGTACCCTCCCCCGCCTGCCAGGGGAGGGGGTGAGCTGCCAGGCCCCCCTAGCAGGGGTCACCCTGGTGAGCGCGAAACAGCTGAAGAAAGAGCAGAAAGGAGACGACGAGACGAGATCAGAGGGGTGAGTCGTGCATTCCATCATACACACCTGCTGACAGCAGTAGCTTAGCAGCATGGGCTCAACATTTGCTTTTGCATAATCATGCTGCACAGACAGGTTGCATGATCATTGCTAGCAACAGGAATTCGTCAATGGGCATTGTTTGATCATTACACATCACATCTGTTTGCTGTCCTGCTGTTTGCTCTGGGCTGAGTCATACATTTACACTGGTATATTCTTGGAGCGCACTTTTTTGAAAATGCAGCCAAGCAACATGTTTGCATGCATGAAGCAAGAGCTTCATCTTCTATTTGCTGCAGGAGCGCAAGCGAGAGCGTGAGAGGGAAAGGAGGCTAGATGCAAAGGACGCCCACGGTGTCAAGAAGAGCAAGCTGACTCGGGACCGGGACAGGGACATCTCAGAGAAGATTGCCTTGGGCCAAGCAAATGTGGGCGCCACTGGTCAGCCCATGTACGACCAGCGGCTGTTCAACCAAGATACAGGCGTGGCCTCTGGTCTTGGTACGGACGACACCTACAACGTCTACGACAAGGCTTTATTTGCTGACAAGGGCTCAGGCCTCTACAGGCCTAACAAGCAAATTGATGATGATGAAGTGCCTGTTGATGCTGACAAGGATGGTCGCAAATTCAAGCCTGACCAGGGATTCAGCGGCGTTGACTACGGGGCGGCTTCCAGGAGAGACACAGGGCCTGTTCAGTTTGAGCGGGAAGCTGTGGACGCAGATATCTTTGGCTTGGACAAATTTGCTAATGATGTTCGTGGTGGCAGCCGGAAAAAGAATGCTTTGGACAGCATTGGCGGCGGTGGCGCCATGCGTGCTGGCGGTGGTGGAGGAAAATATGAGGACTATGCTGGAGGCTCTTCCAGATCAAATGTGCAGTTTGAGCGAAGCCGGCATTGAGACTCACAAACACCGTCTGCTCACAATGTAAACAGCAGTGATGCTTGTTTGTACAATTTAGTTGCCTTTATTGTGGCTATCATGAACCCTTCAGTCATGAAGCAGCGTCTGTGCAACATTCCATGTAGCACTGACATGTGACATCAGCAACGCATGACATATAACTGTTTTACAACCTCAGACCAACAATGCATGTTTGCTGCATGTCAAAGTTGTCTTGTAACTCCTTGTAGTGTGACCATATAGCTATAGTCATGCATTATCCACATCAGGTTTGGGCTCACCAACCTCTGAAAACGCCACGTCCTTTGCCAGGTAATTGCATTCACTATACTTTCAAGCCCCTCTTTGTGTGCTTAGCAGGCTGTGTTCTACGGTTTCACTAGGCTGACACCGGCTACTGTCAGCAAAATGTTGGTATATTGGGCCAGACTCCAATTGAAACAGGATAGTAGAGTTCCCACAATAATTACATGAGAAATATAACATGTCATATACAGGCAGATGAGGTATTGCACTTGCTGCAGGGGGGAGGAACCTCAGATTTGTAGCAAAATGGCGAAACTTGATTTTTCTACACAACTCCTGTCCTAAAAGAATTCTGCAGCAGAGCGAAGTACACAGCAAACAAGAGAATACAATCAGTACATGTCTACCTAACCTATTGTACTTCAGGGCTTGACTGCCTGACAAAAGGACTGTAGTTCTGACCATTACACACTCACAACATTGACAGTGGTTGAGTGTCTTGTGGCTGTTAATCAGTGCAAAGCAACAGCTGCTATTGCCACACGGATCTTGAGGCCTGTATGGAAGCTTCTGCATGAAAGACTAATCATAATATCTGCCACGGGGACTACGGCTTCTTTGCCTATAGCGTCCTGAATCTCTTGAGTATGAGTCGCTTCTGAATGGTGGAGGATCCCTGTAAGGGGGGTCTCTGTAGTAAGAGTCTCTAGGAGGTCCTCTGTATGTATCTCTTGAGTAGTACGGATCCCTGCATACATGTATGACTACAGGTCAGGCAACACTTCCTTGATACACTGTGCCTTAATCCAACAGCAGCGGAAAGTACTTGCGTAGTCAAAAGAGTGCCAGCAGCTAATGCAGCAGGCCAGTTTGTGCAGATAGGTTGAGGGTGCATCTGGATGCGCTGAGACACAAAGCTTCTTGCCAATCATTTTTTAAAAGTTTGTTACATGTGCAGACAGCTCTATGAGCAAGAAAACGGGCCAAGAGTTGCAGAAGATGAAAGCATCACAGCTCTGCAGACACTTGCCTGCCACGTGGTGGTCCATCTCTGTCCATCAGGGGCTTGGTTCCTCTGTACGATCCTGGTGTGGGTGTCCTTGGCCGCGCACGCTTTGCCTGCACAACCAGACAAGTCAGTCTGCAGCTGTGGCATCTCAGTTTGCAACTGTAGCCATCCTGTCTGCAGCTGTGGCCATTCACTTTGTGGCTGTCATCACTTGGTCTGCAGCTGTGAAAATATAGCCTTGAAAATTCAGTACTTCAAATACATGTTCCACCCAATCCTGACAAAATCAGGAGTCCTTAACAGCGCCTATCTATGCAAACTTCACCATAAGCAAATTGCAGTGATCAGTACTGCGACGAGGCCTGAACTGACATGCGCATGTGCCCATTGCTGATGTTTGCAAACCTGTGTTCAAGCGTGCTGCAGCAACACATCCTGTGGCTGAATGATCACTCCAGTCTCACCTGTCAATGCAGATCAGGTGGGCTGGTTATGTGACAGGCTGAGGGGGTCAGGTGGAAGCAGTGTGGATGTGGGAAAAGTGTAAGAGGCTATCTACGGGGGATGTGGCTCCAGATGCGAGCTGGTTGTGGAATGTGGCTAGTAAATGTGAAGCCGTAACACGCAGCTGACACTGGATGTTGTCCCTCTGGGTTTGGTGTAGCAGAGGAGCATGGGTGAGGGCTTTGGGAAGGGAAGGTAATGCAGTCTGGGAAGCAAGGTGTAGTGGCTTTGGAAGAGGGAAGAGTGTGTGAAGAGCTGTAGTCGTGGTTGGGATCAATCTCCAGTGATTGCAGGGGAGGAGGCTGCGGTACCTTTTCCACTCTGATGGCACGGCCTTGCAGGTTTGAGTCGTCCAGGTATCTGATGGCGTCGTCTTGCTCCTGCAGACAAGTCAGGCACGGTTTAGCTCACGGAACGCTTGATTCTGACGACAGTGCGCTGCTCCCAGAGCAAGCAACCTGCAATGTCAACATCAACGACAGCCACCATCATCCCCGACACCATACCTGTTCAGTAGCGTAGCCAACAAAGCCAAAGCCTCGAGACTCATATGTTCGGGGGTCTGACACTATTCTTGATTCCGTGACCTGCAACAAACAAAGCATCTTACTATTCTAGAGAATGCGTCTTGCCCTCTGTTTTCATGATGTCAATCGAAACAGAAGCGATCGTAGCGACAGCTGGTGCTGGTGCGACCAAGTTTTACTGGATCGTTAGCTAAACTTTCAAACGCCATCTTTCAGCAGCAGCAGCACCACAGGAACAAGATTGAAGAGGCGCTCGACATCTGAGCATGAGTGTGTTCGCGAACAAAGGAAGGCAGAAGGACGTGTATGGCTAACATGGCGGCACATGCACGAGCTTTACCTTGCCCTCTTTGGCAAAATGGTCATACAGGTCGTCCTCTGTCACCTTCGGCGAAAGGCCGCTCACGTACAAGCTGTATCTAGTGTCCTTGCTGTGAGCAGGTCTTGTTGGCGACCTTGCCTGCCTTCGCTGAGGCCTTTCTATTGACATGGATCTCGGCCTGTTCTCATCCTGTCTTGGGCTTGGAGACCTGCTGCCAGTGTAGCGGGGCGGCGGAGATGCAGACATCACTCTTGATTAAGGATGCAGTTCAAAGCGTCTTCCAGACAGCATGCTTGGTCTGCCGAGGTTGCCGCAAAACATTGGACGGAAAGAAGGACATTAGGCGATGTTAGCTGAAAATATGATTATTCTCCCCTGGTCAGTAGTCGACCCCATCGGCATCTGAGGTGTCCAGGCTAGCATCTCTCATAACCCACCAAGCATAAGCTGATTGATTGAGCGGGGCGACAGCTCGCGTTTGCAGCCCCTTGTTTCATGTCATGTATACATCGCTGGTCAAATGTAGGACCCACAGCTTTATAGGCTACATAACTGTACATGTATGGTCCGAAATTTTGACTGGGGAAGGCATTGTGCTGTGATATCCCTATTATCAGCAAGCGTGGACCTCACTACGCACCCGTGTAGGAACTTATGGCATGTATGCCGAGAGCAGCGGATCTGGCAAGGCATGTTGTTTTTCACAGCTGCCACGGCAGCTTTGCTTCAGAGGGTCCTACATATTTGCTGACAGCATGACGATCAGCTATAGCATCTGCACCCGTGCACATGGTCACTGTTTGACAGACACTTAGGACCAATACTGGAAAAAGTAAAGCTTGAGCAGCAGGCCGAGTCCCACATGTGCGGCTCCCACTGCTACAAAAATTGGCAAGGCCCTGCAACATTGTGAAGAGGCCATCACTGCATGCAGATAAGCCGCAAGCATGCAACTCGCATTGCCATGGGAGGTACTATAAATTGTAAGTGTGAAGTGTTAGGTCAGCATGGTGGTGCACATGAGGAGGAATGTGCATACAAAGCACCTGGAAGGACAACACTTGTGTGATGCCAGACATGATGCCACAGTCATATGAACAGGATAGAGGCCAATGTAAAGCTTACTTGGCACCAGCAACATCAAAGATGGGAGCTTTGAAGTTGGTCAGCAGAAAGAGGCCTGAGGTTGAGGTTGCAATTGCCACCAGCAGCCATCGCAGCCACTCGTATGGTAATATACATATAAAAGATATTGGCACAAAGATGCTCAAAGCATAGCCTGCAATCCCCACAAGAAGACTAGCTGCTTGTACAAGGGAAGTGCATGTGCATGTCAGACAAATGTGTTTGCACTGTATTAGCTGGCAGAGGCCCAAGCATGTTGTGCAAAGCCTGAGCAGCTACTGACAAAGCATGCTACAAGCCTTTGAGACATCAGAACCCGCTGGTGGTTTTCCAAATAAATGCTGGCTGCACAATGGCATGAATGTCGTATCGATTGAACAGATGAGCTTCAGAGTTGTAACAGCCATCAACTCACGCATATGGCCGTTCAACACATGCTCAGCAGCCTTTTGGTCAACAAAGTCCTGGACAAAACAAGTAGAAACACAGGCTGGGCAATCATGTCACAGTCAGGCAAACCAGGGCTTACCATATATGCACCACACCTGCGCCAAGCTGATTTTGGACTTGAACCACCAGCGCAAACAGGCATATAGCATTAGGCCTATCAGCCCCACATATCCATAAAACAGAATGGCTGAGTATCCAACCTGCAGACATGCAAACAGCAATGCTAGGGACACAGGCCGGCGGCAAGTCTTCCTAAATGGTGTCAGGCATTGCAGCCTATCTGACAAAGCAAAACTGGTCCTGCCTGTCTGTGGCTCTTTCCAGCACACTTGGTTTGATGGTGTGGTTACTTGTAAGCAGACTTGCTGTGTGCCTCCAGAGAGTGATAATAAACCAAGTTGCGCAATGCATGCTTACAAACATGGGCACGAAATCAGCCGACTGCCTGACTGAACCAAGGAGCCTGAATAGGAAGTTGCCTGTAGGGAGAGACCTGCTTTCAGCCTTTCACAAGACAAGCCTGATCTGGCCAAGAAGCTTGCATGCATACATGCACGCCACAAACCATGATCCAGCCATGCAGACCACGTAGTCTACCTTGTCTACATTGGAGTACCAGACTTGGACAGTGCTGCTGGTTCCTGAGTGCTTCTTCTTGTAGCTGACATAGTTTGCATAGTTGCCTGTTGCAGCAATGACAAAGACCAGGGTTGTTGCGACCCAGAAGGGACCATACCTGAAGTTGAACAACAAAAGTTGGCGACTGGACATCTGTGAGAACAGCTGCATATCATGAATTGTGCAAGCTTGACATCACAGGATGGCAGAATGCACACAAGTCAAAGGATCAGTGCATGTACAGTGGTGCAGGCTGTTGACAGTCAGAATAAAAGTGATGGAGAGTCCCAGCAGTAGTGGTAACACTTACAGATCTGCGTTGTCAGTGGTCTTGTCGAAGAAGTCTGCTTTGTAAGACCCGATGACAGAATCTCTAATCCGGATGAGAATATCCTGCATCCATTGAGCAATATTGACATTGTTCAGTTTATGACCTTGCAGGTCACAAGCTTGTTTCTATCTGGTGTCACAGATGCCAACTGCTCTGGCAAGTTTATAAAATTCAAGTGCAAGGAGGCAATGTCTCTGGACAGCATCTCACCTCTGTGTCTACATTGAAGAATCTACGATATCGTTTGATATTCAGAAACCAATACTTTTTGTTAGGCTCTTCATCTCCATCGCCTCCACCAGCTGATTGAGTTGAGCCTTGCATGAGACCTCTGTTCTCGGTATATGAGCCCACTGCAACCAGAGTGGTTTTTCAACAAAACAAATAGGAAAGTGAAATTTGGATCATGCTGGGCAAAGAGTGCAAGACAGTGATGCACTAATGCAGGTCATGCTTTCTGTGTTGCACCTACCCCTGGGCACCTGGTCCCCACCCATTTTGCCAGTGGTGCCGTGCGTCGGCAGCTGAGAGTCTGCAAGCAAGGAAGAGCTTGAGGCTTGATGCACAGCGCACTCGTGCTGTTGGGAATGTCTGCAAGCACTGGACTAACCAGATGCAGTACCTTGAAATTGCAAGACAACATTGGCTTGTCTGTCGCCAGTGTTGATTGTGACTGTACTATGATCGGGAACAGCTACCACCTCCGATTGTCCTGACAGTGTGTTAGCGAATGGATTGTCTGACCCTTTGAGATTGAATGGATCGTCATCTGCTTGTTGTTGTTGGACATAGTGATCTTCGGACGGGAAATAAGTGCTTTGAACTTGGTAGCTAGTGTGACTTGGTGACTGGGACGGCGACCCTGAATGTGCGCTGCTCCCCTGCAGCGCGTTTCGGATGTCAGTCAAGTACAACAGTCACGGCACGACCCTATGAGCACCGGAGGCACACCTTCCAGCTTTGATTCTCCATGCCTACACCTGATCACTGCGGCAAAGCGATTTTAGGCAGACGACATGAGATCGAGCGTCCACGTATAACACACGCCGCTGGTAGGCGTTTACAAGCAGCTCAATGCAACGCGCTGCAGGGAGAGTGAGTGCAAAACTGCAAGAACTGCAAAACGCAGTGCGTTCCAATTTCACGCAGAGCGTGAACGTTGGACGAGGAACGGTTCATGCCATCAGCCAACAGCATGAATTGACAGCGGCAAAGTGTGCATCATTTATTGTGCAGGTAGCAGGCATGTCGCAGCGATGGTGCAGGGGCCTGCGGCCTCTCACATCGAATCTTAGGCAGTTCCACACATCAAGCTCTTCAGCTGCAGCACTCCCTGCGCTCAGCGATGTACAGTCAGGAGCAAGCAGTTTTCTGTCCAAGCTGTTCGGAGGCCAACCTTCCAGATCACTGGTGCCTATGACAGAGCAGTTGTCTGGCGTCAGCAGCAGTTTCCTGGATTCGCCACCATCAGATGCACCCAAAACTGAGCTGACTACGCTTGGCAATGGGTTTAAAGTGGCAACAGAGGCCACCATTGTAAGCAGCTCATGCTTTTGTTGCTGTGGTTGCAGCGATGATGCAGGCGCTCACAGCATGGCTCTGAGTTCTTGCTTTTGTGTCAGGGACCAACTGCCACGCTTGGCATCTATGTGGATGCGGGGAGTGTCTATGAGAAACCAATGCAGACTGGTACGGCCAAAGATCAACAGAAGAGTTTTTAAGCTGACCTGTACGGTTTGTTATGACTGACACTGTTGATGCTTTGCAGGCACTTCGCACTTGCTGGAGTATATGGCTTTCAAGACCACAATGAACAGATCCCATTTCCGTCTTGTGCGGGAGGTATGCAGACGTAGTCCATTCTCAGATTCAGCCACTTCTAATCGATTTGTCTGTCAATACAATTTAACCTGTTTCCTCCTTGCCTAGGTGGAAGCCATGGGAGGCAATGTCATGGCTTCTGCTTCACGGGAACAGGTAATACACACATCTGAGATGCACAACAGCCTGTATGGCCCCCAGGCACTTGTCACAGTGCAGGCAATGCCTCATGCAGCTGTTCAGTCCAGTTGCTGTTGAGCAATCGTTCACTGACGTCGCTGACTTGTTTGATTTTTTTCACTCTTATGCTCACCGCACTGCATCGCTTGCTGCTGAAATACTGATCTGCAATTGCATGATTCTCCACCGGCCTGCAATGTCAGCATCTTGTCCAGATCCTTCTGCACACAGCCTGCACATTGCCTCTTCTGCATTACAAATGCTGCGCGAACAAGCAATGGACCCACACTCAACACTGTGCAGATTGCGTACAACATAGATGTGGTGAAGACAAATGTGCCTGAGGCTCTAGAGGTGCTAGCAGATGCGGTGCTGAACCCCCGCTTCACCACGTGGGAGGTTGCCGAGCAGATGCAGAAGATTGAGCAGGACATCAAAAGCCTGAAGGAGAACCCCCAGACCGTTCTTCTAGAGGTAACATTGCCTAGCACAGCAGGAGAGCAGTCATTGGCATGCAGATGTGCACACTGATGGCTTTGCAATGCATGGTGAAAGTCAGCAGCTGGCATATCACAGTACAGCTGCAGCGAAGTCTCCTTTCAGGACACGCCACTGATTGTGCTGCTAGAGGTGTAGTGTGCACAACATCATCAGGCAGGCCTGCCCACGCTGGATTGAGTGCGCTCTTCACACTGCGAGCTTACTTTCATCATCACTGGAGCTTGATGCAGTCTGTGCAAACTGTCTCCATACACACAACCTTGCTTTTTGCAGGGCTTGCACAGTGTGGCATTCACTGGAGCTTTGGGCAGGCCCCTGATCTGCCCTGAGGGCGGCATCCACAACATGTCAGCAGACACCCTGCATGAGTTTGTGTCCAGCAACTTCATTGCGCCCAAGATGGTCCTGGCTGGTGCCGGTGTGGAGCACAAAGCCCTGCTCAACTTGGCTGAACCCATGCTGAGCACAGTTGAGGGTGGATCAGCGTCTCCACAGCCAGAGAGCAAGTATGCTGGTGGTGACTACAGGTGGGCTGCTTGTTTGCAGCTCCCAACTGTGCTCCTCTCATGTCCTGTCAAGCAATGCAAATACTCCTGCCCCGAATCAAAGTGTGAGATCTATGCTGAAAGTGCTTAATCGAAGATTTACATCAGCACAGATGGCTTGGACTGTCTGACTGGGGTCAGCACATCTCAACAGGAAAAGCTTGTGTCTGTTCAATGGAAAGGAAGCTTTGCCGCCAACATGCTGAGCTGTCAAGACATTAGGGTCTGAATAGCATGTACACAATACATGCATGGGAGTTAGCGTAGCAAAGCAGCGTCAACATCTGGCACAGTGTTGGCACATTGCTCACATGCTGAATCTTTCCAACATATGTACGTGCAAACAGCCATTTCACAGACATGTAACATGCGCGAATATTGCCAAGGAGGGTTTGCGCCTTGAATGGTGCAAACTTCAGGTTGAGGTGCCAAATGCAAATAGCATTGGGGCCAAGATCTTGCAGGGGTTGCACGATTCAGACTATGCTGGAAGACGCATGTCAAGGCTAGACAAGCCTTGTCTTGCCCTTTGGCTGCCACATAGAATACTAGGGTGGTGATTTTCTGTGCTGTGTATACCAGCAGCACTATACACAATATAGAAGATCACCACCCTGACAATCTTTGTGGCGGCCTATGGGCTAGACAAGGCCCGTCTAGCCTTGACATGCGTCCTGCAGCGTAGTCTGAACCGTGCACCCCTGCAAGATCTTGGCCCTAATGCCGTTTACATCTGGCGCCACCAAAGCATTCATCTTGAAGTATGCGCCATTTGCCAGGCGCAAATCCTCCCTGGCAACATTTGCCTTGTCAGCATACCACTATTCATTGGCTTATCCCGCCACCATATTAGTCACACTGTTGCTGTCATACATGTTGTCCTCCATTCATAGCACACAACACCTTGTGCGCCATGAGCATAGAATTCTCACTAAGCAGATCAGCTACATTGTTTGTGCCTGCCCTAAACTCCCAATGACAAGAGAACCTAGACAGTCTTTCTGCCCACCTCGCCCATCTCAACCCAGTGTTGACAACTCTGATGCTGGCTCCCGGCAAAGTGATGGTGGCAACCAGCTCAATGCTCAAGCAGGGGCCGGACCCTCCGCCGGTCTCTGCTTGAGCATCAGGCTGTTTAAAAGCATCACCCTGCCCGGCAATAGCATCAGAGTTGCCAACATCAGCTTCATGAAAGAACGTGTTCAGGCTGTGGTCAGTCACTGCTTCATCCCAGCATCGCTCATGTGGAAAGTACCTGCCTGCCATAACGCGACATGCACGACAACCTTATGCACACACTGATGCCACCTGCTGCTAGTTCAGCCGCTGCATATGCGTTGCAGGCAGTTTGTGGCTGGGCCATTGACCCACTGCATGCTAGGGTTTGAGGTGCAAGGGGGCTGGAGGGATGTGAAGACCTCAGTTGTCATGACTGCCCTGCAATACCTCATGGGCGGCGGCGGCTCATTCTCAGCTGGAGGCCCAGGTACAGCTGTTCACTTTACCCCGGCGCAAATTTAAAAAGGGTCCATGGGTGTTTGCTCAAACTCATTGGAGATGGCCCATTTTACATCCATGCCGGCGTAAAAGACTGCAACTTTTATGCCTTCTGTCAAGCAGGCACAGCTTCTTCTGTCATACCGGCCAAACAGCATGCTGTGCAGGATATGTCACAAACACGCATTTCTTGTTGCATTTGCCTTCAGGGCTTGGGTCTCAACAACATTGTGTCTGATGGAAGTGTATATGTTCGATGGTGCAGACACGCGCATGCAACAGAAGCTGCACATCTTGCCACTGCTCCTGCGCATCACAGCTTCATCGCTGCAAATGCTGACCCGGCATGTGAAGGCGAGCTGACTTGTGCCGGTGTTTTGCTCATCTCACAGCGACCATTATTCATACGCTGCTGAAGTCTTCACATGTGAAAGTACTCCTTTGCATGCAAAGGAATGCACTCGCAATTGTACAGTGCTGGAGCTTTCACATGGGCAAGTACTCCTTTGCAGGCAAGGGCATGCACTCGCGGCTGTACACTCGGGTGCTGAACCAGTTCCCCTGGATGGGCAACTGCACCGCCATCAGCAGCCTATACAACGAAACTGGCATCTTCAGCATCTTTGCCTCAGCAGAGTCTGCCAGCGCTGACGAGATGGTCAACGTACTGTGCAAAGAGCTGCAGGTGCGCAACTCCACTCACACGGTGTGAGTTACAACCTGGTGAAACACACCGTGAAATGGTGGGAACCGGCCACATGCCTGGTGTGACTTACACGTATGCAATCAGCTGCACAGCCTTCAGCTTCTAAAGCAAAGACAAAGGAGAGATCGTCATGCACATTGAACGCATAGAAGACTATAGCATTGACCTTCTCAGGAACTGAGGCCTGTGATATGATGCATTCCTGACTTTGACATTCTCAAGTGATTTGCTGCCAGTCACTGCTTTGTTACTCATGTTGCCTGCCAATGTCATCAAGTTGCCTGCCAATGTCATCATGTTGCCTGCCAATGTCATGATGATGATAACCTGTGGGGGGCTTGCAGGCGGTAGCAAGCAAGGTGAGTGAGGAGGAGCTGGAACGCGCCAAGAAGGCGACCATCAGCAGTGTGCTCATGAACCTGGAGAGCAGAGCTGTGGTTGCCGAGGACATTGGCCGCCAAGTCCTCACCTATGGCCACAGGTAAAATCCACTCCATCATTGGTGTCTGTTCTGCAACTGTTACAGCAGGTGTTGAACTGAGCTGATGATGACCTGAAAAGTGTGACCGCAAGGCTTGCACATCATCTGCCTTGAAAGGAATACAGCAAAGGTTGAACTACTGTCACAGGCTTTGTGCATACTACCTAGTCGAGAGAAAACCATACAGGACCTCTGCTCTGAAATGGAGTACAAGTGGCCCACTTGTGGCTGTTCTGTGTTGTAATATGAGCACCATCATGTGAAAACTCAATGCGAAGAGGCAGTGAGGAACACAATTGCATAGCATGAGCAAGTTTGGCAGTGTTGTAGAGCGTCTGTGTGCGCACATGATGAGGTGCAGCAGCTGGAGTACTGTGAATGTCTGCTTTGGGGGTGTAAAACTACACTGCCGGTGGCATGTATGTATGCTGACCCAAGCCCATTTATGTTTGCAGGAAGCCAGTGCAAGAGTATGTGACAGCCATTGACAAACTGCAAGTGTCAGACATCACACAAGCTGTCAGCAAATTGCTGAAGAGCCCTCCATCTGTAGCAGCTCTTGGAGACATTGCCAACATTCCTAGATATGCAGAGGTCGAGAGGCGGTTCAAGTGATTAACTGCTTGTATCTTGTTTTGTTATGCTGACTTTCTGTTACGGCAAAAGAGCATGGCTTGCTGACCATGCTGTCAGCAACCAAAACAACAAATTTGCTGGCCCTGCATGTGTGCCCACAGAAAACCTGCTGCTGCAAGCATGAATCACATAATAAGCTCATAGCACTCATTGCTCCTATCGTTTTCAGCTGATGTAATGCGCATAAATGCAAGTGTGACTGGCCACCCTGTAGAGGAGGACATCATGGCGGGGTACACAATTGTTCTGTATCAATGCATCCTCAGCAACTGTGCTTGTCTGCCCGATCAACACAGCTGCTAAAATAAAAGAAATACTGTATGTTGCCATGACTTTGGTGTCATAACCGGTGTATTGTTTTGCGTACACAACAAATCAGACTGCTTGCTCCCGATAAATGGGTTCACGCCAACTTCTGCACTCGGGCAAAAAATCCGGGCTGCAAAGAGGGACTGCTGTGTTTTCTTTGTCTAATTGAAAGGAGCAAAATGTTCAACAAAAAAAATCCACAACACCAAATACAACTTCAGAGCATCCACACAAAACGGGTGCTGAATGTACTGATACAACGTTTTGCATGAATTGCCACGCATGACTCATCAGTTGCTGCAGCTACACGGCGCAAGAGCATTTTGCAGCAAGAAGAGCAGCATCTGCATTGCCACTTGCACTCAAGTGCAAGGCGCACACCGTACATTGACAGTGCTAGTCCATGACCACTCCTGGTCTGTGAAAGCAATGCGCTGTGAAGACCAAGATGCAATAACATGACAGGACAGCAATCACACCAAGGTAACACCAGTTGCTGAATCTGGTCCGACACCATTTCCTGCACTGCCATTTGTAATGGGTGCTTTTGTCATTTCCACACCAGAGCTGGTGTTCCCAGCTGGAGCTGGCATTTGCACTGATGAATGTATGTTGTCCTGTCCCTGGTTGACTTTCCCCCTCTTGGTTTTGAGGTAAGGATATAGCCCTCCTGCGTTTTCTGTCCACTTGTCTCCAGTATGTGACGCAACAATGTCTGTTGTCTGAGCCACTGCAGAGTTCTTCCCTCTTGCCTTGCGTTGCGCTGCCATTTGCACTGTGATGCTCTGCAGCTTGTGACCCTGCAGACCAAGCAAGGAAGAGAGCTTCAGACAGAACACTAGTGTGTGCTTCTAATGTCCCATGCCTGCTGTATATGCTTCCACAGCAAAGACTGTCACATGTGACTGCACAACTCAACAACCCAAACCTGATCCATGCAAGGAGTAGTCCGAACATAGGTGACCCTCGACTTTCACATGACCACTGCCCACATACCATGAAGATGTCGACGAGATCCTTGAAGCCCATCAGCAGCAGGAATGCTGCCAGTGCTGCACCATAAGCCACATAGTAGCCCCAGCCGACAGCTGCAATGTAGATGCCAGTGAACATGGCTGCAACGGCTAGCAGGAATGCTAGTCTGCCGAGCCAGTGGTGGCCTAAATCCCATACCCCTCGCCACCTGTGTGCTTTTAAAGGACGCCATATCAAGGAGGAGATAGCCTGCAATCAGTGCAATCCGACGTACTCATTCAGTCAGTCATGGCACACAGTCACTTTATATGCTGTTGTCAGATGGCACAGAAGGCAAGATGATAATGAGTGAAAGGACCTGCATGTCAAGTCGAAAGAATGGACACAGCTTCGTGAACAAGATGCATCTGCCCTGTCAATAGTGTTTGAGAGCAGCAAAAGTGCAGCAAAAGTCATACACAGAGTGTCAACACTCTTGAAAATTGTGACCTGCTATACATAACCCCACTTGATTCCCATAAATGTATATGATGGATGTTTCAGAAGCTGACCTGCAAAGCTGCAGCCACAACAGCTAGGATGCCCAGTGCTTTATGAGCTGACTGTCCACTGGTTCGATAGACGTCACTCGTCAAGTTTCCGCCTGAGGCAGCCCCAATGATAGCAAGAACCAGGCCCACAAGCGACAGTGCTCGGTGCAAATGGAACCACCATGTGTTGAGTTCCCTCCTGCATAATTCATTGACAACTTTCTCACAAGGTTATGCATCGTGTGCATCATGATGCAAGCAAACAAAAAAGTACAGTGCTGTTCAACAACAAGCACATGCTCTTCTGGCCAGGTGTAGCGGGTCCTTGAAATATAATACAAGCTGAATTTGGATTGACGCATTACCTCAAGGAATGTGCAAGCAGAATGACCAGAGGAAAAACAATACCCCATGTCACTGCATTAATCCAGGCATGCGCCTGCAACACATGACAAGCCAACTGTGCATCCTAGCAGACTGGAAGACACAGACAAAAGGTGGCAGTGCTACTGACTGCTAGCTTTGACGAGTGCCCGCTGCATCTGTGACCATCGCATTCTGGCTCTGCCGGCGTCTGCAGCAACAGCCTGCAGCCAGTGAATTACCTTAACGGTGACGTAGCCCCAAACAGTGTAAACAGCGTTAGCAGTGTGTTGTGAGATATGAGACCTGCCTTCCAGGTATGGCTGTGCCGGCCTGCTGAGCCTGCGCAAAATGCAAGGTAGAGAAAACGCAACTAGCACATACAGCCGCGACCTTCGGCATCCGGGCCGCTGTGGTGTTGCACAAAAAGCCGACAAGGGGTCTCTGGAGGAGCGCGCACAAAGAGCTAGCTTGTTGCAGATTAGGTGTGAAAGTTGGACTGTTCCAGTCTTGAAGCCGTTCGACAACAGCAGCACAGAGCTTATTGTAATGTGGAAAGATCTCGTCTGCGTCATGTGGGAGAAGGTCCCCGTCTGTGTACCCAATCAATCAATCAATATATTTAAATGTCCTGGGTACCCAACAGACAAGAAGTTCAGCTCAGTGAATTCACACAGACAAGATTTGCTTCCTACATGCAAAGCATTCCCTAAGGAAACCACCACATGCATTTGGTTCACACAAAGTCATAAAGTCTGCAATAGTACAACAGTGCTGCAGGAGGTCCAAATGCGGTGACCTGATGTGGCTGTACGCTGGGCAATCAAAAACAAAGTGCTGCTCGTACATAATCCAATGACTTGCACACTAGACACAGCCTGTCTGTCCTATCTAGGTGAACACCGTCTGCCCAGCGGCCTGTGTCTACCCGCAGACCATGGCATCCAGTCCTAAACCTACTAATTAGCCTTCTATTTGACGCACACTTGACAACAGACAGATACTCTGCAGACTTGTACTCAGGCTGCATTGTCCTATATAACATCAAGCTGCTGTGCTGAAGATCTGCAAAGTACTCAAATGCATGCTGATGCTTAGCACTTTCTATGACAGATGCAATGTCAAAATTGTGAAAAAGCTGCTGCTATCCTAAATGACCATGCAGAAAATCACCTAGATAATGCTGCCAACTGTCTTTGACTGCTGTCTGTTTGATCCAAAGCAAAGCCATCCACCATTGCGAGCTTAACAAGACGCACGTTGTCTAATGCAATTGTCCTATGATGATAACGCAGAATCTGCTGCCAAAAGTGAACTTGCAATGGGAAGCGACCCAACTCAGCTAAGACCATGTGGTTT
>JAABUP010002067.1_pt1 | contig 40357 bp, 30 predicted proteins | sample 5559201 | NCBI WGS metagenome assembly JAABUP01 (sample SAMN10711887, study PRJNA513373) | rock metagenome | isolation source: Antarctica rocks | place: Antarctica | reverse complement strand
CCTACCGGCACGGCGAGGTCGCGGCCGGTGACGATCCCTGGGGCTTCGGCAACTCGCTGGAGTGGGCCACCTCCTGCCCGCCGCCCCGGCACAACTTCGTCACCCTGCCGCGCATCCGCAGCGAGCGCCCGGCGTTCGACCTGCATTACCCGCAGCTCGCCGGCCGGCTGGACCAGCACGCCGCACCCGAGCTCGTCTGACCTGCACCGGCCAGCCCGGCGGCCGCGGCCCGTCGCCGCTGGCGGGGCCGGTCAACGCATGCCCGCGTTGAGCCTCCAGGGTGAGGCGAGGACCACGATTGCCTGCCCGCCTTGGGCCGCGTTCGCCCTCGTCAGCCACATCACGCGCACCGGTGAGTGGAGCCCCGAACGCTTCCGGGCGGCGTGGCTGCTTGCGGCTACGGGGCCCGCCGTGGGCGCGCAGTTCCAGGGTTGCAACCGTCTGACCCTGCTCGGCACATGGTGCAGCACAGCGACGGTGACGGTCTTCGACCCGGCTCGGGAGTTCAGCTTCGTCGTCGGCAACGACCCGGACCGCCCGAACACGGAGTCGAGCTGGCTTCTCGAGCCGGCCCTTGACGGGCAGACGGTGCTGACCTAGCGATACCGGATGCTCCGCGAACCCCGGATCCTGCTCATCTACTACCGCCTGATACGGCGCGGCCGTCAGCGTGCGCGCAACAGCGCGACGACGCTGGCCCGGGTCCGCGGTAGCCGAGGCAAAGGCGTGACCGACGCCAGGAAGGCTGCCCTCGCTGCTGGCGTGGTGCATGCGCGTTTCGACCGGGTGCCTACCTGCGGTTCGCACCCGGTATGGATTCCCGAAGCGGTGCTGAGCACCGGGCCGAGCTGCTCGCCGGCGCTACCGGAGCGGTCGGCGAGGTCGGCGCCGGGCAGGGCCTGAACTTCGCCCACTACCCGGCCACCGTCACCGGCGTGACCGCAGTGGAGCCCGATCCCACGCTGCGCGCGGCAGCTCTTGTCGCAGCCGGTGTCGCCCCGGTGCCGGTGACGGTCGCCGCCGGCACGGCGGAGGCTTTGCCGCTGCCAGCGGGCAGCGTCGACGTGGTGGTGCTCAGCCTCGTGCTGTGCTCGGTGCCCGACCCGCTGCAGGCGCTGGCGGAGGCACGTCGGGTGCTCACTCCGGGGGGTCGCCTCCTGGTCTATGAGCATGTCAGGTCACGGGCGCCGCTGATCGGCTGGTTGCAGCACGTCGCGACTCCGGTATGGACTCGGATGGCTGGCGGCTGCCACCTGGACCGCGACGCCACCGGGCTCGTGGAGCTGGCCGGATGGACACCGGCCCGGCAGCGTCGCTTTGGCTTCAGCCCCGCCCGGGGCCTCCCGCCCGTGCCCCACGTCCTGAGTACCACCGGAACCTCAGCACCGGCTGAGCGCCGGCATGCGCCTGCCGCGCCTCGAGCCCGCTGCCAGCGGTGGGTGCTCACTGTTGGGCCGGTCGTCACCGTGGCCTCCGTCATCCTCTGGTAATGCGTACGTTCGGCAGTTGGCGAGGACGACGTGCTGGCCAACCGCAGGGGACGCGTCGGCGACCACCAGGCAGCAGGGGGCCGCGACCCCGCTGCCCGCTTGGCAGCCCGACCGGTCGTCTCTGGTGCAGCTGTGGTCCCAGGGTCCCAGTTGCGTGACGCGCTGTGCCGTCGCCTGCGGGCGGGGGAGTTCACCGACGCATTGCCCACCGAGCAGGCGCTGCAGGTCCAGTACAGCGTCAGCCGGCACACCTCGGCCACCCCAACATGATCAGCCACCGCACCCACACTGCGCAGCCAACGAACAACATCAAGACGACACGCCTTGGAAGATCAAACTAAGTGCGACTCCTATATCCAGTTGAGGCAGGCGTGGAGGGCGGCTGCGACGCGGTCGGTTCGCAGCGATGCGCTTGGCGAGAGGGTATGGACGACCTTGTCCAGTCGTCGGCCACTACGCCGGCGCCTCGCCGAGGTCTGTCGAACCGGACATGGCGGCCAGCAATTCCAACGAGCGGATGCGGTCCTCCAGCCGGTATATCTGCATGGTCGCCATGAGCTCATCCGCGCCGGTACGGGCCAACAGCCCGGTGAGCGAGGCTTTCACGGTCTCGGGGCCGCCGATCGCCTGCCCGTGGCGGCGCTGTGCGGCGAACGCTCGCTCGTCCGCCGACCACGTGTGCGCGACCGCCTCCTCCACGGACGGGAGTCGGCCTGCGAACCGGCGGCCCGCCTGGAAGAACTGGGCGAACATCAGGTCTGCCGACCCGGCGATAGCCTCGGCCTCGTCGTCCGTCGGGGCAACGACGGTGAGCGCGGTGACGATCGTGTAGGGCTGCGCGAACGCCCGCGAGGGGCGGAAGTTGCGCCGGTAGTGGTCGAACGCGGCGGCAGCGTCGCCGCGGCCGAAGTGGTGCGCGAAAGCGAACGGCACACCGAGCTTCGCCGCCAGGTCAGCCGCCCCGTTAGTGCTCGCGCCCAGCACCCACACCGACGCTGGCTGGTCGGCGCGCGGTGCCACGTACGGGCCGCGGTACGGCCGTCCGTCTGGGGATTCGCCGGTCAGGTAGGCGGAGAGCTCGGCGACGGACTCCGCGAAGTCGTCCCGGCCGTAGTTCGCCAGGGATCGGGCCATTACCTGTGCCGTCTGCGGGTCCGGCGCGCCCCGCCCCACTCCGAGGTCGATGCGGCCGGGATACAAGGACGCGAGCGTGCCGAACTGCTCGGCAACCACCAACGGGACGTGGTTGGGCAGCATCACGCCCCCGGTCCCGACGTGGATGTGTGCGGTCGCAGCAGCCAGGGCTCCCACCGTGATGACTGGCGCCGAGCTGGCCACGCCGGGTACGCCGTGGTGCTCCGCCATCCAGTAGCGGGCAAAGTCCAACTCCTCTGCCCGGCGTGCCAAGGCGATAGTGTCCTCGAACACTTGGTGCATCGTCTTTCCAGAGCCGGCCATCGCTGTGTCCAGCACGGAAAACCGGACGGATGCCAGCGAGCTAACTGTGCCTGTACTTGTCATCAATGTTCTCTCGTCTCTTCATGATCGCCGGAGAGTCCTGAACACCCAGCCAGTCGTACTGTGCGGTGATCATCGTGTGCGGTTCCTGGAGGTGGGCCGAGGGCTTGAGCGCCTGCCGGCGCAGGTCGAGGACGAGAACCGGCGGCCTGCGGGCGTACCGGGTCGGGAGCCCAGCCCGCTACTCCCGCGACGTCTCGATGATCTGCTCCATGGTCCGTCGGAACGTCGCGACGTGTTCCTGGCCGAACTGGTCGGCCCAGCTCTGCTCGATCTCGGCGAGGACCCGGGCGGCGGCGCGCTGGCCGGCTCGTCCGCGCTCGGTGAGGCGGATGATCTTCGTGCGCCGGTCGTGCGGCGCCTCGGACCGCTCGACGTAGCCGAGCTGCACGAGCTCGCCGACCGCCTCGGCGACGCCCTGCTTGGTGAGTCCGGAGCGCTCGGCGAGGTCGGTGAGGCGCGAGCCTTCGTCGTCGATGAACCGGAAGACGCAGCCGTGCTTGAACCGCAGCCCGGGGAAGCCCTCCTCGGCCAGGCGGCCGTGCAGCCGGCCGAGCGCGATCTCCCTGACGTCGCCTAGCAGGGCAGGGAGGGGTGACGGGCCTTGTCGGCTCGCGATGGGCACCCCTGTAGCGGTTGGTGTCGGCATGACCACCCCTTTCGTCAGATCACCTTATCAGGGTGCTTGACAGTACTTAGCAGCGTACCTAGAGTGGAGTCGCTGGTCAAGGCGCCTGATCAAGTGTCTTGACCATATAACAAGCTTGGAGGAGTCAAGTGCCAGCGAACGACAGCACTCGGTCGGTGCCGGGGCGGTCTATCTTGCCGTGTCGTGGTTGCGCGGAGTCCCTGGCAGAACACTCTGGTGGCAAGCTCCGGTGCTCTTTGCGGCGTACGTGCCGGTGACCGCCGTCATCACGGCGTTGCCCAGCATTCAGCGCGGGCTCTCGGCCTCGGCGTCGTCGCTCCAGTGGGTGAGCGACGCGCTGGTGATCCCGATGGCGGCCCTGACCTTGTCGGCCGGCGTCTTGGGCGACGTGTATGGCCGCCGGAAGGTGTTCCTCGCCGGTCTCAATCACGGTGGCGATTCCTCTGTGCAGTCCTGAGTGCGCGCCGGAGGCCAGCTCCCCTGAGAACATTCCGCAATCCACCTCTGTCAACGACGCTAAGGAGCTCATCGTGCAAAGAAGTCTCTTCATCCGTGTAGCCGTGGCCGCGATCGGCGCAGCGATCGGCCTCACAACAATGACATCGGCGGCTGTAGCGACCTCGGTCTCTCTTTCAAGTCCGCAGATCGTCGCCCACTTCGAAAGGTCTGCCGGGCAGGCCGCGGAGAGCGTCGTCGTGGAACCGGACGGTTCCACGGACATCGGGCTCATCCTCTCCCGGCAGGTGGCGCACGTCGCACCGTCGGGGCGGATCGAGGTGCTGGCCACCATGCCGGAGCCGGCAGACGGGGGCGTCCACACCCCGCGGGTCGGCCGTCCGAACGTGACGGGCATCCAGCGGACCCAGAACGGAACGATCTACTTTCTCTACTCCGCCGGCGACGACAAGCTGACTGGTCTGTGGCGGCTGCGCGGAGGCGGCTCGCCGCACCGTATCGCCGCCTTCCCCGCCAACAGCTTCCTCAACGGGCTGACGCGGGACGATCGGACTGGTTGGTTCTACATCACCGACTCCACGATGGGCAGGGTCTGGCGGGTAGGGCCGCGCGGAGACGCACCCCAGGTATGGGCGAAAGGCGCGGACCTCGCCCCGGTCAAGTTCTTCGGCGCAAACGGCATCAAGGTGCACGACGGCGCGGTGTGGGTCTCCAACAGCGACCGGGGATCGATCCTGCGTATCCCGCTGACTGGGCACGGATCAGCCGGACCGATCCAGACCAAGGCCTCGGGGCTCACCAGCGTCGACGACTTCGCGTTCACCGGCCACGGTGATCAACTGCTCGCGGCGCTCAACGTCCCCAGCGAACTGGCACTGGTCACGCCGGGCAAGGACACTCGCGTAGCCCTCGACGGAAGTGACGGTCTGAGTAACACCACCGCTGTGGCCGTCCACAAGGGCACCGTCTATGTCACGAGTAGTGCGCTCACTACGGGAGGGGACTCGAACTTGCTCACTGCCCACCTCAACCGTCACTGATCTGACCCAGATCCGTGAGTAGGGCCTCGCGGGTGCTCCAATTCATGATCCCTTCGGGTTGCGGGGCCGTGTGCGGGGTGCGGGCGTGGGTCATCGTCCGACGACTTCACCCCGACCTCCAGCTCCTGGCTGAACCTGGTCGAACGGTGGTTCCGCAACCTCACCGACAAAGCCCTGCGGCGCGGGGTCTTCCACTCCGTCCCCGACCTCATTTCCTCCATCGAGGCCTACCTGCAGGCCAACAACAACGACCCCAAGCCATTCATCTGGACCGCCAGCGCCGACGCGATCCTGGCCAAGGTCCGCCGCGGCCGCGTCGCCCTCGATCGAGTCGCCAGCTAATACTGAGACACTGCACTAGCGGTATCGGCGTCCTGGACGAGCCGCTGGCCGATATCGGCAGCGCTGCCGGCGAAGGCCATCTCTACGCTCGCCGTCACCATGACGTCGACCGACTGGAAGTCGAGGGCGATCTGACTGAGTGCCGACCTCCCTGTGCGACGAGTTCGTCGTCCTGTGCGAGGACCTCGAGTCCGCCGCCAACATCGACGGCCTCGTTGCCCGTCTCGAGCTGGCCTTCACCAGACCGTTCAGCCTGTTGTTCCGCCAGTTTGCACACGAACCCGTGCCCGAGGCGGAAGATGTCAAGCTGCGTGAGACAAGATCATGTCAGTTGTTCTGGATGACGGCCTCCCGGCTTGGCTGGTTGATCCAGGCGGCCTCGGGAGCCGTGGGGGCTCGGGTTTGCGGTGCCGGAACCGGGCCGGGTTGGCGGTGTAGGCGGCGTCCAGGGTCCGGCCGCGTTGTGCGCGGATCTGGGGTGCGGTGCCGTGGTGCACGGAGGCGGGGGTGTGCAACCCGATCCCGGAATGGCGGTGCTCATGGTCGTGACTAGCTGAAGAACTGCTCGCAGAACGCGCGGGAGTCGGGCAGGCTGCCGAAGCGGCCGGGGAACGCGGGCGCGTACTTCAGGGTCTTGAACTGGGCTTCGCTGTAGGGGTTGTCGTTGCTGACGTGCGGCCGGGAGTGGCTGCGCTTCACGCCGAGGTCCACGAGCAGCTGCGCGACGGGCTTGCTGGTCATGCTGCTGCGCCCGGCGACGTCCAGGTCCACGTGCGCGGCCACCGCCGTTCGCTTCACCATCCGCGCGACCGCCCCGTCCGACAGCCGCATCGGCTGCTGGATCGTGCAGGCCGCGATGACCGGCATCCCCGTCGAGCTCACCGACGCCACCGAGTTGGCCGGCCAGATCGTGGGCGTCCGCCACATCGCCTGACAGTCACCCACGCCGACCCGACGGCGTGGGACCAGCCGACGCGGTGACTTCATCCGACCCGACGCACCTGCCCCACCTCCGACAGGAAGGACAGCGCATGACGGGCACGACGCAGCACCCGACCGCCCGCCGCAGGCCCGAGCGACCGGGCCGTGAACCCGGCCTCCCCGGCGCCGGCAACTGTGGTGGGGGCCGGAGGTGACGTCGCCGACGCAGCGCCGGGACCCGCAGCGGAGGTCGCGCTGATCTGCCTGGCCTGCGTCCTGCTGCTCCTGCGCTCGGCGCGGTAGCAGGGATGGGACTGGTCGGGGCCGGCTAGCGGGTCGCCGCCGTGGACCTGCGCGGCTGTGGCGAGTCCAGCGCGGCGTGGGACGGCTACTCGCGGACGGACATCGCGGGTGACCTGATCGCGCTGCTGGACCATCTCGGTGGCCCGGCCGTCCTGGTCGGCCACTCCATCTCGGGCGGCGCCGCCACCATCGCGGCCGCCCGGGAGCCGTCGCTGGTCATGGCCGTCGTCGAGCTCTGAGCCACCGCAGGGCCGAGGCCGGGTTGCTCACTTGGTGGGCGACCCGGCATCCGTGCGTGCCGTCTCGCGCCGCAGCCGCAGGGCGCCGAGCAGCAAGCCCGCGGCCAGGCACGCGCCGACGCCCTCGCCCGCCCGCAGCCGGAGATTAAGGAGCGGCTCGAGACCGAGCTCTTGCCGGACCAACGCGTGTACGCCCTCGCTGCTGCGCTGACCCGCGACCAGGTACGAGGCGCAGGCTGGCTCGAGGCGGGTGGCGACGAGCGCGGCGACGCCGGTGACCAGGCCGTCGAGGACGACGATGCCGCCTGCGGCAGCGGCGCCGAGGACGACCCCGGCGAGGACCGCGACCTCGGCACCACCGAGGGATCCCAACAGTCGCAGGGGATCCCGGCGGTGACGGGTGCGCTCGAGGGCCAGCGTGACGAGGGCGGCCTTGGTGCCCACCATCGCGCTGTCCCCGCCCGCGCCAACGCCCACGGCAACCCCGGCGTCCAGGCCGAGCAGGCCCGCGGCGAGGGCGGCGCCGACGGTGGTGCCGCCGATCGCGACCTCGCCGAGGACGGTGAGGCCCGTCGCGGCGCGGGCCCCGAGGGCCCGCCCCTCGGCCAGCAGTGCGGCGAGGTCGAGTGCGTCGAGGGCGTCGCGCGTGGCCAGGTCTCCGCGCTGATGGGCGGGGCGGGCGAGATGGGCCCCCGGCAGCGGGGCGCCGTCGATCCCGGCGTCGACCACCGTGACCGCCAGGCTGGCGCCGCGGGCGGCGGTGACGCCCATTGCCGTGCCGGCCAGCGCGGCGGCGAGGACGTCCCGGGTGACCGTCTGCGCGAAGGCCGAAACCGGGTGCCGCGCGACCGGGTGGTCGGTGCCGACGAGGAGCAGCGTGCCGCCGGTGACCCCACCGGCGCCGGCCGCGACGACCCCGTCGAGGACGCGGTCGAGCACCCCCAGGGAGCGCGGCGGCGTCAGCAGCACGTCGGCGCCGTCACGAGCAGCCACCACCGCCGCGGGGTCGGGCGCACGGAGTCGGGAGCGCGGTGGCCTCCGGTCGCCCTCGGGCCAGCGCTCGTTCAGGACGACATCGGCCAGCGGCTGGCGGCGCGACCAGCCGGCGCGCTCCAAGCCGGGCTCCGGCGGCCGCTCGTCGGGCCAGCCGAGGCAGAGCCAGCCGAGCGTCTCCACGCCCTCGGGGATGCTGAGCATGGCGGCGAGCTCCGCCGGCGGGAACAGCGTGACCCAGCCCCTGCCCAGACCGACTGAACGTGCGGTGAGCCAGGCGTTCTTGATGGCCGCGGCACAGGACCAGAGGTCCGCGTCGGGGAACGTCGCGCGGCCCAGGACCCCGGCCGCCGGGGCCCGCCGGTCGCAGCAGACGACGATGCCCACGGGCGCCTCGTGGATGCCGTCGAGCTGGAGGTCGAGCATCCGCCGACCCGCCTCGGCGTCGAGCTGGGCGGCCTGGCGCTGACGCTCCCGCTCGGCGGTCAGCGCGGCCCGCTCGCGCGTGGAGGGGTCGCGCACGACGATGAATCGCCATGGCTGGCTGTGCCCCACAGACGGCGCCAGGTGCGCGGCGGCCAGGACCCGCTCCACCGCCTCGGCGGGTACGGCGTCGGGCCGGTAACGGCGCACGTCACGGCGACCGGCGAGGATGCGCCCCAGTGCCTCCTGATCGCAGGCGGGGAATGCCCAGCCGGCCGGGTCAGCTGCCCGCTCCGCCGCCGAGGAGGCGTCGCCGATCACCGAGAGCGGGGGCGCGGCCAGGTCGTCACAGTGCAGCACCTCCCGCTCTCGTGGGGCGACCACCGACCGCCGTCGTGCATGCTCACGTGCGTGCCGCTCTCCCCGCTCACCGGGCCTCTCCGGGAACCCGCGGGGGGCCGTGCCGAGGCGGCCGGGATCGCCCTGGGCCTGGCCGTCGACGCCCTCATCGGCGACCCGCGGCGCGGCCACCCGGTCGCCGCGTTCGGCCGCTGGAGCCGGCGCCTGCAGGGACCGCTGGAGCGCGACTCCCGGCTGGCGGGCCTGACCTTCTGGTGCGCCTCCGTGGGGAGCGTCACCGCGCTCGGCGCACTCGCTGCGCGGCTCACCCGGGGGAGCGCGCCCGCGCGGGCCGTGCTCATCGCCTGGTCGACCTGGGCGGTGATCGGCGGGACGACGCTCGGCCGGGAGGCTTCGCGCATTGCCGGCGCGGTCGCCGCCGACGACATCCCCGCGGCCCGCGAGCTCCTTCCGAACCTCTGCGGACGCGACCCGTCCCGGCTCGACGGGACGGCGCTGCTGCGGGCGACGATCGAGTCGGTGGCGGAGAACACCGGGGACGCCGTGGTGAGCCCGCTGCTCTGGGGCGCGTGCCTCGGCGCACCGGGTCTGCTCGCCTTCCGGGCGCTCAACACGCTCGATGCCGTGGTCGGTCACCGCAGCGAGCGGTACCTGCACTTCGGCTGGGCCGCAGCGCGTCTCGATGACGCTGCCAGCCTCGTGCCGGCGCGGATCGGGGCACTGCTCACCTGCGCCCTCGCGCCCGTGGTCGGCGGCCGGCCGGGCGGTGCCTGGCGGGCGTGGCGACGCGACGCCCCGGCGCACCCCAGCCCGAACGCTGGTCCGCTCGAGGCTGGTTTCGCCGGGGCGCTGGGGCTGCGCCTGGGCGGCCCGCTGGTCTACGACTACGGCCCGAGTGAGCGCCCCTGGCTGAACCGCGCGGGCCGCGCCCCGGTCCCCGCGGACGTGGCCCGCACGGTCCGGCTCTCACGCGCGGTCGGCGTCGCCACGGCGGTGCTCGCCGGTGCACTCGCCTGGCGGCGCGGGTGAAGGGCGCACTGCTGGTCGCCGGGACCCACAGCGATGCCGGCAAGACGGTGGTGACGGCGGGCCTCTGCCGCTGGCTGGTCCGCCAGGGGGTGGACGTCGCGCCGTTCAAGGCTCAGAACATGGCGCTCAACAGCGCGGTCACGGCTGACGGCGCGGAGATCGGCCGGGCACAGGCCATGCAGGCCGCCGCCGCGCGGATCCCCGCCGACGTGCTGATGAACCCGGTCCTCCTCAAGCCCGGCAGCGACACCCGCTCCCAGGTCGTGGTCCTCGGCCAGCCGTGGGGCGAGACCGACGCGCTGGGGTACCGGCCGATGAAGGCGCACCTGCTCGAGGTCGCGCTGGACAGCCTCGCGACGCTGCGCGCACGGCACGACGTGGTGGTCTGCGAGGGTGCCGGCAGCCCCGCCGAGATCAACCTCCGGGCCGACGACATCGCGAACATGGGGCTCGCCCGGGCGGCCTCCCTGCCGGTCCTGGTGGTCGGCGACATCGACCGCGGCGGCGTCTTCGCCTCGCTCTTCGGCACCCTGGCGCTGCTGTCGGCCGAGGACCAGGCGCTGATCGCCGGCTTCGTCATCAACCGATTCCGCGGCGACGCCCGGCTGCTCGCGCCGGGCCTGTCGATGCTGGAGACGCTGACCGGGCGGCCGACGCTGGGGGTGCTGCGCTGGCAGCCCGGACTGCGGCTGGACGCCGAGGACAGCCTCGACCTCGACCGGCCGGCGGAGGCGCTCGAGCCCGCGGTCGGACCGGACGTGCTGCGCGTCGCCGTCGTCCGCTTCCCCCGGCTCTCCAACGTCACCGACGTCGACGCACTGTCCTGTGAGCCCGGCGTGGTCGTGCGCCTCGTCACCCGGCCGGAGGAGCTCGGGGACGCCGACCTCGTCGTCCTGCCCGGCACGCGGGCGACCGCGTCGGACCTGGCCTGGCTGCACACCCGCGGCCTGGACGACGCGCTGGCTGAGCGTGCATCCGCGGGTGGGCCGATCCTCGGCGTCTGCGGCGGCTACCAGATGCTCGGGACGCACATCTCCGACGAGGTGGAGAGCCACGCCGGCGACGTGCCCGGGCTCGGCCTGCTGCCGGTGCGCACGACCTTCGGCGAGACCAAGGTCCTGCGGCAGGCGAACGGTGAGAGCACTGCGGGCCAGCCGGTCTCGGGCTACGAGATCCACCACGGTCGGACCGTGGTCGAGGCCGGTTCGGCGCTGCTGGAGGATGCCGCCGGCGCGGCCGAGGGGTGCGTCGTCGGGGCGGTGACCGGCACGAGCTGGCACGGGCTGCTCGAGGGCGACGCCTTCCGGCGGCACTACCTGGCGGACGTGGCGCGGGCCACCGGGCGGCGCTGGCTGCCGGGTGAACGATCGTTCGCCGCGGTGCGCGAGGCGCGCCTCGACACGCTCGGCGACCTGATCGCCGACGGGATGGACACGGCGGCGGTGCTGCGGTTGATCGAGGGTGGGGCGCCGACGGGGCTGCCCTTCGTGCCGCCGGGAGCGCCGGCGTGATCACCGTCGTGGGGATCGGCGCGGACGGCTGGGACGGCCTGGGCGCGACCGCCCGGGCGGCCCTGCTCGCGGCGCCGGCGGTGATGGGCTCCGCGCGCCAGCTCGCCCTGCTGCCGCCCGCCGTGGGTGCCGCCCACGAGCTGCTGCCGACCCCCCTGGCGCCGGCTCTCGATGCCCTCGCCGCCCGGGACGCCCTCTGCCTGCTGGCCTCCGGGGACCCGATGCTGCACGGCATCGGCGCCACCCTGGCCCGCCTGGTGCCGCCGGAGCGGCTCCGCGTGATCCCCGCGGTGTCCAGCGTCGCGCTCGCCGCGGCCCGCCTCGGCTGGCCGTCGGGCGAGCTGACCGTGCTGTCGCTGGTGACCGCACCGGTGGACACCGTGGCCGCCGTGCTGGTCCCCGGGCGGCGACTGCTGCTGCTCGCCCGCGACGGCGGGACGGCGGACCTGGTCGCAGCGGTGCTGGCCGACCGCGGCTGGGGCGCCAGCACGCTGACCGTGCTCAGCGACCTTGGCGGGGCGTCGGAGGCACTCGGCCCGCACACCGGTGGTCCCACGGCGGAGCTCGCGGTGCTCGCCGTGGAGTGCCGGCCGGATGCCGGCACCGCCCCCCTGCCGCTGGTCCCCGGGCTGCCCGACGAGGCCTTCGACAGCGACGGCGCGCTGACCCGGCGGGAGGTCCGAGCGGTGGTGCTGGCCGCGCTGCGCCCGACCCCGGGAGAGCTGCTCTGGGACGTCGGGGCCGGCAGCGGCAGCATCGGCATCGAGTGGCTGCGCGCCGGCGGTGGGGGCGCGCTGGCCGTCGAGCCGCGCCCCGAGCGGCTGGAGCGGATCATGGCCAACGCGGCCCGGCTCGGCGTCCCGTCGTTGCGCACGGTGGCCGGCCAGGCCCCCGCCGTTCTGCTCGGCCTGACTGGGCCGCAGGCGGTCTTCATCGGCGGCGGCCTCTCCGTCGCGGGCGTCGTCGAGCGCTGCTGGGAGGCGCTCTCCCCCGGGGGACGGTTGGTGGCGACGGCGGTTACGGTCGAGACCGAGACGCTGGTGCACGCCTGGCGGGTCCGGGTCGGGGGCCGGCTCACCCGGATGGAGCTCAGCCGGGCCGCACCGCTCGGCGGCTTCACCGCGTGGCGCCCCGAGCTGCCGATCGTCGTCTGGGAGGTGACGAGGTGACCGTGCACTTCGTGGGCGCCGGGCCTGGCGCGGCCGACCTGCTCACGGTGCGGGCCGCCCGGCTGATCGCCGCCGCGCCCGTGGTCGTCTACGCGGGCAGCCTCGTCCCGGCCGAGGTCCTCGCCGACTGCCGGGCGGACGCCCGGCTGGTCGACAGCCGCAACCTCGACCTGGACGCGATCGTCGCCGAGCTCGTCGGCGCGCACGAGGCCGGGCACGACGTCGCCCGGCTGCACTCGGGCGACCCATCGCTGTTCAGCGCGGTCTTCGAGCAGGCCCGGCGGCTCGACGCTGCCGGGGTGCCGTGGGACGTCGTGCCAGGGGTGCCCGCCTATGCCGCGGCCGCCGCGGCGCTGCGCCAGGAGCTCACGGTGCCGCGGGTCGGACAGACCGTGGTACTCACGCGGATCGCCTCGCGGGCCACACCGATGCCGCCGGGTGAGGACCTGCCCTCGCTCGCCCGGACCGGCGCCACGCTGGTGCTGCACCTGGCCGTGCAGGAGCCCGAGCGGCTGGTGGCGGAGCTGACCCCGGCCTGCGGCGGGGACTGTCCGGTGGCCGTGGTGGCCCGCGTCTCGTGGCCCGACGAGCAGGTGCTGCGGTGCACGCTCGCCGAGCTGCCCGGCGTCGTCGCGGCAGCGGGGATCCGGCGGACGGCCGTTGTGATCGTCGGACGGGTGCTGGCCGGTCGCCCCGAGGACGCCGACGGCAGCGAGAGCTTCCTCTACTCGGCCGAGCGGCGCCGGAGCACGTAGACGTCCATGATCCAGCCCTTGCGCGCCCGGGCCTCGGCGCGGACCCGCTGGATCTCTTCCTCGACCTCGCGCACCGGGCCGGCGACCAGCAGCTCGTCGGCCGTCCCGACGTAGGCACCCCAGTAGACGTCCGTGTCGTCGCTGGCGCGGATGAAGGCGTGCTGCGCGTCGAGCATCACCACCACGTCGCCGTCGTCGGCGTGCCGCCCCTCGGCGACCCGGCGACCGGTCGTCACCACGAACGGCTCTCCCACCCGGTTGAGCGGGATCGCATGCGCCGCAGCCAGTGCGGAGATGCTGCTGATCCCCGGAACCACTTCCATCGCCAGCTCCAGACCGGACGCGCGCAGCTGGTCGAGCACCCAGATCGTGCTGTCGTAGAGCGCGGGATCACCCCACACCAGGAACGCCGCCGTGCCGCCCTCGGGCACCTCCGCGCGCAGCGTCGCACCCCAGAGCTCGGCGCGCGCCAGACGCCACCGGTCGACCGCAGCCGCGTACGCCGGGTCCCTACGGTCCCGGGGCGGGTCGAGGAGCTCGACGACGCGGTGGCCCGGCCGAGCATGCTCGGCGATCATCTGCTCGCGGACGGCGGCGAGGTCGCGGCCGGCCTTGGTCTGCTCGGTGACGAGGAAGACGTCGGCGCGGCGGAGCGACCGGATCGCCTGCAGGGTCAGGTGCTCGGGATCGCCGGCGCCGATGCCGATGACGATGACGGTGCGCACACCTGCCATCGTGCCTGACATGGCGACCACCACCACGCTCCTGCTCCTCGGGGGCACCGGCGAGGCCCGCGCCCTGGCGGCGGCGCTCGCCGACGTCGGCGGCGTGCTCGTCGTCTCCTCGCTCGCCGGCCGGGTCCGCGACCCGGCGCTCCCGGTCGGGGCCGTGCGGGTCGGCGGCTTCGGCGGCGTCGCCGGTTTGCGCGCCTGGCTGGCCCTGCACGCGCCGGCACTTGTGGTCGACGCGACCCACCCCTTCGCCGAGGGCATCAGCGGCAACGCGGCGGCCGCGTGCTCGGCCGACGGCGTGCCGGTGCTGCGGCTGCAGCGGCCCGGCTGGGTGGAGCGGCCGGGCGACGCGTGGCTGCGCGTCGACTCGGTCGCGGCTGCGGCGCATGCCATCCCGCGCACGGGATCACGGCCGTTCCTCACGACGGGCCGCGGCGGCCTCGAGGCGTTCCTCACCCGGCCGGTGACGGCCCTGGTGCGCTGCGTCGACCCTCCCGACGTCGCGCTCCCGAGCGGCTGGCGACTGCTGCTGCAGCGCGGCCCCTACACCCTGGACGGGGAGCTGGCGCTGCTGCGGGAGCATGGCGCCGACGTGCTCGTCACCAAGGACAGCGGCGGGGCGATGACCGTGGCGAAGCTCGACGCGGCCCGCGCGCTGGGGCTGCCGGTGGTGGTCGTGCGACGGCCGCCGGGTCCGGACGTGCCCACGGTCGCGACGGTCACCGAGGCCGTCAGCTGGGTGCGTGCCGCCGCGAGGTGAAGACCACCGGACCGGCCGGCCCGTCGTAGGTCGTGGTGCTGCTCGACCCGATGATGAGCAGCGTCCGCATGTCCACGACGTCGGGGTCGAAGGTGCCGAGCGTCACCACGCTCACCGCCTCCGCCGGCCCGCCGACGTCGCGGGCGACCACGACCGGCGTCTCCGGCGCCCGGTGCCGGAGCAGCACGTCGCGGGCCGCGCCCACCTGCCAGCGCCGCTCGCGCGAGGCCGGGTTGTAGATGGCGATCGCGAGGTCGGCGCCGGCCGCGGCGGCGAGCCGGGCCTCGATCACCGACCACGGCTTGAGTCGGTCCGAAAGGCTGAGCACCGCGTAGTCGTGACCCAGTGGCGCGCCGACGCGGGACGCAACCGCCTGCGCGGCAGTCACTCCCGGCAGCACACGCACCACCGGGCCGGCCGTGCCGCGGGCGGCTGCGACCTCGACGACCGCGGACGCCATCGCGAAGACCCCGGGGTCGCCGGAGGAGACCACGACCACCGTGGCGCCGCGCTCGGCCAAATCCAGCGCCATCTCGGCGCGCTCGGACTCCACCTTGTTGTCACTCGCGTGCCGCAGCTGGCCGGCCTGCTCCGGCACCCGGGCGAGGTAGGTCGTATAGCCGACCAGGTCGCTGGCGCCGGCCAGCGCCGCGCTGACCTCGGGCGTCGTCCACCCGTCGTCCCCGGGCCCCAGGCCGATCACCGTCACGCTGCCCATCGCCCGCTCGGCCGACGCATAGTCCGGCCGCGAGGAGCGGCGCTCCGCGCCCGCGACGCCGGGAACCAGGGCCACGGACATGTAAGGCACCTCGGTCACCTCGGCCAGCGGGGTGACCCGCTCGCGCCCGCTGCTGGCCCGCTCGACGACCACGGTCCGCTCCGTCAGGCCGGCCTGCGCCACCGCGTCGCGGACCGAGTCGAAGGCCCGGCCGAGCTTGAAGACCGCGGCCGCGTCGGCACCCCCGAGGTGGCGCGCGAGCACCCGCGTCGGCAGCGTCCCCGGCGCGACGACGAGCACCTCCTCGTGCATCACCAGCGGCACCCCGGCGGCGGCCGCGGCGGCCGAGATCGACGGCACGCCCGGCACGATCGTCGCGGCAAAGCGGTCCGCCAACCGAGAGTGCAGGTGCTGGTAGGAGCCGTAGAACGCCGGGTCGCCCTCGCACAGCACGACGACCTCGCGCCCTGCGGCCAGGTGCCCGGCGAGCCGCCCAGCAGCCTCGGCGTAGAAGTCGGCGAGCGCGCCCGCATATCTGCCGGCGTGCCCCGTGGCCTCGGTGGTGACCGGGTAGACGAGCTGCTCCTCGACCTGGCCGGCACGCAGGTACGGCGCCGCGATGCCCCGGGCGATCGAGCGCCCGTGCGCGGCGCTGTGGAAGGCCACCACGTCGGCTGCGGCGATCAGCCGTGCGGCCTTGACCGTGACGAGCTCGGGATCCCCCGGGCCCACGCCCACGCCGTACAGCCGGCCCGGCAGCGCGCTCACGCCCGGCTCATTCGCTGTCGCTGGCGAGCGCGTTGACCGCCGCGCTGGCGATCGCCGAACCGCCGCGACGCCCGCGCACGATGACGTGCGGCAGGGCGAGCGGCGAGGTAGCGAGCGCCTCCTTGGACTCCTCGGCGCCGATGAAGCCGACCGGCACGCCGACGATCGCGGCGGGCCGGGGGGCGCCGACGGCGATCATCTCGAGCAGGTGGAACAGCGCGGTCGGCGCGTTCCCGATCGCCACCACCGACCCCTCCAGCTGGTCGCGCCAGAGCTCAAGCGCCGCAGCGGTCCTCGTCGTCCCCATCCGTGCGGCCATGGACGGCACGTCGGGGTCGCGCAGGGTGCAGATCACCGGGTTGCGGGCGGGCAGCCGCGACGCCGTGACGCCGGCGGCGACCATCACCGAGTCGCAGAGCACCGGCGCACCCGCATCGAGTGCGGCACGCGCGAGCGGCACGAGGTCGGGCGTGACGACGATGTCGTCGACGAGGTCGGTCATCCCGCAGGCGTGGATCATCCGCACGGCCAGCCGCTCGGCCGACGTCGGCACGCGCGTGAGGTCGGTCTCGCGACGGATGGTGGCGAACGAGGCGGTGTAGATCGTGGCGCCGTCGTGCTCGTACTGCATGGTCACGAGCAGACCACTGCTTCGGCGTCGGCGGGCAGTCCGCACTGCCGGCGGCATGCCACGAGGTGCTGCGGCGCGGGCGATGCCGCCCGGCCGGCCGATCGCCGGACCAGATCTTCGGCCAGCGCGCGCACGTCGACCTCGGCCCGCGCGCACGCCCCGAGGCCGCTGCACGCGGTCACCTGGCCCCGCGCGTCACCGGCGGCCACCACGAGCCCCGCCCCAGCCAGCGCCTCGACCGCGCCCGGCGAGCGCAGCGGGACGACGAGGCGCCCGGCCGGTGCCAGCCGCACGTCCTCGCCGGGGGCGAGCGCGTCGCCCAGTGCCGCTACCTGCTCGGCCGTGAGGCGCTGCAACCAGGCCGCAGCGACCAGCACCCGCGAACCCCGCGGGCCGAGCGGGAGTCGCTCCCGGATGGCCGGCATCCGCTCACCGGGCACCCGGTCCAGCGCCGCCGCCAGCCCGGCCGTGCCGACGGGGCCGCCCCGCAGGTCACGCACGCGCCAGACCGTCGCGTCGCCGCCCCGCAGCCGCAGGAAGGCCCGCGCAGCCTCGAGCACGGCCGTGATATCGCCTGCGCCGCAGTCGGACCTGTCAATCAGCAGCCGCCAGCCGGCTCCGCTCGCCCGCAGCGCCACGTCTGCCGTACCCGGCAGTCCGCTGCCATCGTCGACGCCCAGCACGAAGCGCCCCGGCAGCTCCGCCAACGCGGGGTCGGCGAGCAGCGCAGCGTCGAGAGCACGCAGCACGGGGCGCGCGTCGAGGCCGCCGTCGAGGCCCGTGAGCGGGCTCAGCCCGAGGTTGCGGGCCCGGTCGTGTGCCCCGCTCGGCAGCAGCCCCGCGGCGTGCAGCCCGTCGGCGAGCCCCGCAGGGTCGCGCACCCCGCGCAGCTGCACGTTCGCCCTCGACGTCAGCTCGAGCGCACCGTCCGCGCACCGCAGCGCCAGGGCGCCCAGCGCCACCAGCGCCGACGCGGACAGCAGTCCACCGGGGAGGCGCACGCGGGCCAGCGGGCCGTCAGCGGCAGCGTGGGTGTCGAGCACACCGGGGCAGGCGTCGGCGCCCACCCGTTCCCTCGTTCGCAGCACGCGGAAGGCTAACTCGGGGCCCGGCTCGACCCACCCAGTCGCTGCCACTAGCGTGAGGGCCCTGCGTGAGCGGGTGGGAAGCCGGTGTGAGCCCGGCGCGGTCGCGCCACTGTGAGCGCTGCAAGGCCGAAGCAGGCCTGTAGCGCGAGCCAGACCCCACCTGGGCACGGACGCACCGATCGGGACGCGATATCCCGTAGGAGGCCCGGATGAGCACGGCGAGTATGACCAGCACCGGCGGCACCGCGATCCTGCTGCTGTCGACCTCCGACACCGATCTCCTCGCGGCGAAGGCCAGCGGCGCCGCCTACCGGCTCGGCAACCCGGCGCGCATCGACCCGTCCCTGCTGTCGGACCTCACCGAGGGCGTCGACATCGTCGTGGTCCGGCTGCTGGGCAGCCGGCAGATGTGGTCCGAAGGCCTCGACCTCCTCGTCGCCGGCCCCCTGCCGGTCGTCGTGCTCGGCGGCGAGCAGATGCCCGATGCGGCGCTGATGGCCCTGTCAACGGTCCCCGCCGGTGTCGCCGCGGAGGCGCACGGTTACCTTGCGCAGGGCGGTCCGGCGAACCTCGCCGAGCTCGCCCGCTTCCTCTCCGACACGGTGCTGCTTACCGGCGACGGCTTCGCGGCCCCGGTCACCGCGCCGCAGTGGAGCGCTGCTCCGCGCCCCGGCAACCCGTGTCTCTGCCGGCTTGGCGGCACGATCTGCGCGGCCCGGAAGACCTGCGACATCACGGGGAACGACGACACTGCGGGCCAGCCCGTCATCGCCGTTCTCTACTACCGGGCCCAGGAGCTCGCGGGGAACACGTCCTACGTCGACGTGCTCTGCAGCGCGGTGGAGGCCCGGGGCGGGATCGCCGTCCCGGTGTGGTGCCAGAGCCTGCGCGCGACCGATCCCGGCCTGGTGGCCGCGCTCGGCCAGGCCGACGCGCTGCTCGTCACCGTGCTCGCCGCCGGCGGCAGCCGCCCGGCCGCGGCCGGCGCCGGCGGGGACGACGGCGCGTGGGACGTCGGGGCGCTCGCGGCGCTGGACATCCCTGTGCTGCAGGCACTCTGCCTCACCGACTCCCGTGCCACGTGGGCGGCCAGCGACGCCGGGCTGTCGCCGCTGGACGTCGGCAACCAGGTGGCGATCCCCGAGTTCGACGGGCGGATCATCACCGTCGCGTTCAGCTGGAAGGAGGTCGGCAGCGACGGCACCTCGACCTACGTCACCGACCCCGAACGGGCCAACCGCGTCGCCGGGCTCGCCGTCGCGCACGCCCGGCTGCGGCACCTCGCCCCGGCCGAACGGCGGATCGGGGTCGTGCTGTCGGCGTACCCGACCAAGCACTCCCGGATCGGCAACGCCGTCGGCCTCGACACCCCCGCGAGCCTCGTCCGGCTGCTGCGGGCGATGCGTGCGCAAGGGTACGACGTGGGCCCGCTGGACGGCCCGACCGCGCTGCCCGGCCTCGAGCCGGCCGACGGCGACGCGCTGATCCACGCGCTGATCGCGGCCGGCGGCCAGGACCCCGAGTGGCTCACCGAGGAGAAGCTCGCGGGCAACCCGGTGCGGATCCGGGCGGCTGACTACGCGCGCTCCTTCGACGGCTTCCCGGCCGACCTGCGCGCGAAGGTGGAGACGCACTGGGGCACTGCGCCGGGCGAGCTCTACGTCGACCGCAGCAGCGATGCGGCCGGCGAGATCGTGCTCGCGGCCCTGCAGGCAGGCAACGTCACGATCCTCGTGCAGCCGCCGCGCGGCTTCGGCGAGAACCCGGTCGCGATCTACCACGACCCCGACCTGCCGCCGAGCCACCACTACCTGGCGGCGTACCGCTGGCTTGAGACCCCCGTGACCGCAGGCGGTTTCGGCGCACACGCGCTCATCCACCTCGGCAAGCACGGCAACCTCGAATGGCTCCCGGGCAAGAACGTCGGGATGAGCGCCTCCTGCGGCACCGATGCGGCGCTGGGCGACCTGCCGCTGATCTACCCCTTCCTCGTCAATGACCCGGGCGAGGGCGCGCAGGCCAAACGGCGGGCGCACGCCACGATCGTGGACCACCTCGTGCCGCCGATGGCGCGGGCCGACAGCTACGGCGACATGGCCCGGCTGGAGCAGCTGCTCGACGAGCACGCGAACGTGGCGGCGCTGGACCCGCCCAAGCTCCCCGCCGTCCGCGCCCAGATCTGGACCCTCATCCAGGCTGCGAAGCTCGACCACGACCTGGGGCTGGCCGACCGGCCCGACGACGAGGGCTTCGACGACTTCATCCTGCACATCGACGGCTGGCTCTGCGAGATCAAGGACGTCATGATCCGCGACGGCCTGCACACGCTGGGCGTCGCACCCGCCGGTGCGGGGCGGGTCGACCTCGTGCTGGCGATCCTCCGAGCCCGCCAGATCTGGGGCGGGCAGAGCTCGCTGCCCGGGTTGCGCGAGGCCCTCGGCCTCCGGGAGGACGGTGCGGCAGGTACGGCGGACACCGATGTCGCCGAGGCACAGGCGCGCGCGCTCGTCGAGGCCATGGAGCTGCGCGGCTGGCGGGCGGAGGAGGCCGGGGAGGTCGTGACCACCGAGCTCGACGCGGACGCACTGCTGGTCGGGGCAGACCCCGAGACCGTCGTGCGCGTGCTGGCCTTCGCCGCCGATGAGGTCGTGCCGCGGTTGGACGCCACCTCCGCCGAGCTCGACGCCGTGCTGCACGCCCTGGACGGCGGCTACACGCCAGCCGGCCCCAGCGGCTCGCCGTTGCGCGGCCTGGTTAACGTGCTCCCGACCGGGCGCAACTTCTACACCGTCGATCCGCGTGCGGTGCCGTCGCGGCTGGCGTGGGAGACCGGGCAGGCGCTGGCCGACTCGCTCGTCGCGCGCTACCGCGAGGAGACCGGTCAGTGGCCCGTCTCGGTCGGCCTCTCGGTCTGGGGCACCGCGGCGATGCGGACCAGCGGCGACGACGTCGGCGAGGTGCTCGCGCTGCTCGGCGTCCGGCCGGTCTGGGACGACGCGAGCCGCCGCGTGCGCGACCTCGAGGTCATCCCGCTCGCCGAGCTGGGGCGACCGCGGGTCGACGTCGTGGCGCGGATCAGCGGCTTTTTCCGCGACGCCTTCCCGCACGTCGTGCTGATGATGGACGACGCGGTGCGCCTGGTCGCGGAGCTGGACGAGCCGACCGTGGACAACGCGGTGCGGGCGCACGCCCTCGCGGAGGCCGAGCGGCACGGCGACTGGCGCCGTGCGACGACGCGCATCTTCGGCTCGCCGCCGGGCTCCTACGGCGCCGGGCTGCTGCAGCTGGTGGAGTCCCGCTCGTGGCGCGACGACGCGGATCTGGCCGAGGTCTACGCGGTCTGGGGCGGTCACGCCTATGGCCGGGGCCTCGACGGGGTGGCCGCCCGCGACGACATGGAGGCGGCCTACCAGCGCATCTCGATCGCGGTCAAGAACCTCGACACGCGCGAGCACGACATCGCCGACAGCGACGACTACTACCAGTACCACGGCGGCATGGTCGCGACCGTCAAGGCGCTGACCGGCACCGCGCCGAAGGCCTACGTCGGCGACTCGACCACCCCGGACCACGTGCGCACGCGCACGCTGGTGGAGGAGTCCTCCCGCGTCTACCGCTCGCGCGTGGTCAACCCGCGCTGGATCGCGGCGATGCGCCGGCACGGCTACAAGGGCGCCTTCGAGCTCGCCGCAACCGTCGACTACCTCTTCGGCTGGGACGCCACCACCGGTGTCGTCGCCGACTGGATGTATGAGGGCCTCGCGGCCAGCTACGTCTTCGACCCGGAGACCCGCGATTTCATGACGCAGTCCAACCCATGGGCGCTGCGCAGCATCACCGAGCGGCTGCTCGAGGCCGTCGACCGCGGGCTCTGGGCTTCGCCCGAGCCGGCGACGCTGGAGCAGCTCCGCACGACCTACCTCGAGGTCGAGGGCGACCTCGAGGAGGCCCACGCATGACCGGCCTGCCCTTCACCGCCGTGGTCGGGCACGACGACGTACGCCGGGCGCTGCTGCTGGCGGCCGTCGATCCGGGGCTCGGCGGCGTGCTGCTGACCGGCGAGAAGGGAACGGCGAAGACCACGCTCGTCCGCGGCCTGGCAGCGCTGCTGCCCGAGCTGATGGTCGTCGAGGGTTGCCGATTCTCCTGCGCCCCAGAGGATCCCGACCCTGGCTGCCCCGACGGCCCGCACCCGGCCGGAGCGCCTGCGCAGCTGCGCCCGGCCCGGCTGGTCGAGCTGCCGCTCGGCGCCGGCGACGACCGGATCACCGGCAGCCTCGACGTGGCGAAGGTGCTCGGAGGTGCCTCCACCGCCGAGGCCTTCACCCCCGGGCTGCTGGCGGCGGCGCACCGCGGCGTGCTGTACGTCGACGAGGTCAACCTCCTCCCGGACGCCCTCGTCGACCTCCTTCTCGACGCCGCCGCGACCGGTCGCGTGACGGTCGAGCGCGAGGGCCTCTCAGTCCGGCACGCCGCGCGCTTCGTCCTCGTCGGCACGATGAACCCCGAGGAGGGGGAGCTCCGCCCGCAGCTCCTGGACCGCTTCGGCCTCTCGGTGCCCGTGGTCGCGAGCACCGACCCGCTCGAGCGCGCGGCTGCGGTGCGGGTCCGGCTCTCCTACGACGGCGACCCCGCCGCAGCGGCGGTCATGCACGCGGCCGCCGAGCGCGCAGTCGCGGCCTCAGTGGTCGCCGCCCGGGCCGTGCTCCCCGCGGTGCGGCTCGACGACGAGCAACTGCTGCGCGTGACCCGTGCCTGCGCCGCGCTCGGCGTCGACGGGCTGCGCGGCGACCTCGTGACGAGCCGCGCGGCGATGGCCCTCGCCGCCTGGGACGGCCGTGACGCCGTGACGCCGGCCGACGTCCGGGAGGCCGCCCGGCTGGCGCTCCCGCACCGGCGGCGGCGCGGCCCCTTCGACTCCCCCAGCCTGGCGCCGGGGGAGCTCGACGACGCCCTCGGCCCCGCCGGCCAGGGCCCGGATGAGGAGCCCGAGCCGCCCGCCGGTGGACCACCCGACGACCGCGAGGCGCCGCAGCCGCAATCGCAACCGGGGTCGGGGTCGCCCGGCGAGCAGCCGGCCCCCGCCCCCGCCGACGCCGGCGAGGAGCAGGCTAGCCCGGCTACGCAGCCGAGCCGGGCCACAGCGCCGGACGCCGCCTACACGCCGCGCCACCTCCAGACCGTGACGCCGCACGCGGGCACCGCTGGGCGCCGCTCCCGGGGCACGACCGCGTCCGGCCGGCCGGTCGCCAGCATCGGCCACCCCACCCGCCCCGAGCTGCTCCCGACCCTGCGCGCGGCCGCACCGCACCAGCATGCCCGCGGCCGCAGCGGGGCCGCGCTCGTGCTCGGCGCCGGCGACCTCCGGCGCGCGGTCCGCACCGGCCGCACCGGCAACCTCGTCGTCGTCGCGGTAGACACCAGCGGCTCGATGGCCGCGCGGCGCCGTACCCGAGCGGTCACCACCGCCGTCCTGAGCCTGCTCACCGACGCCTACCGTCGGCGCGACCGGGTCGCCGTGATCAGCTTCCGCGGAGCTACGGCGAGCACCGTCGTGCCCCCCACCGGCTCCGTCGAGGTGGCCGCCGCGCGCCTTGCCGACCTGCCAGTGGGCGGTCGCACGCCGCTCGCCGCCGGGCTGCGCGAGGCCCGCGACCTCATCCGCCGGGAGCGCCGCCGCGACCCGTCCCGCGCGCCGCTGCTCGTCGTCATCACCGACGGCCGCGCGACTGACGGGCGGGGGACCGCCCGAGCCGGGGACGTCGCGGCCGCCGCCAACGCTCTTGCCCGGCTCGGCGTCTCCGCCGTCGTGGTCGACGCCGAGGACGGCCCGGTCCGGCTGCGCCTCGCCGCCGACCTCGCGGGCCGCCTCGGCGCCGAGCTGATCGCCCTCCCTGACCTCGCCGCCGCCGACAGCACACGTCGCGACGCCGCGACCACGCGCCTGGCCGACGTCGTTAGCCGCAGGGCCGCCTGACATGCCGCGGACCCTTTGATGCCGCCGCGGACCGTCTGATGCCGCAGGGACAGCTCCCCAACGCCCAGCCGGACGACGGCCTCACCACCCGCCAGCGCCGGGCGCTCGCTGTCCTCGCCGTGCACACGGGCGACGGCAAGGGGAAGTCGACCGCGGCGTTCGGGATGGCGCTGCGGGCGTGGTCGGCGGGGTGGCCGGTCGGCGTGTTCCAGTTCACCAAGAGCCCCAAGTGGAAGGTCGGCGAGGAGGCCGCGCTGCGCGCCCTCGGCGATGCGCACGCCGCCACCGGCGCGGGTGGCCCGGTCACCTGGCACAAGATGGGCGCCGGCTGGTCGTGGCTGCGCACCGCGACCGAGGACCACGCCGCGGCCGCACGTGAGGGGTGGGCGCAGGTGCGCCGCGACCTCGCGTCGGAGACCTTCCGGCTCGTCGTGCTGGACGAGTTCACCTACCCGCTCAGCAACGGTCACGTCGACCTCGACGAGGTCCTCGACGTGCTTGCGCACCGCCCCGGGACGCAGCACGTCGTCATCACCGGCCGGCGCGCGCCGCAGCCGCTGCTCGACGCCGCCGACCTCGTCACGGAGATGACCAAGGTGAAGCACCCGATGGACGCCGGGCGCAAGGGTCAGCTGGGCATCGAGTGGTAGCCGTCCCACGGCTCGTCGTCGCCGCCCCGCGCTCGGGCTCGGGGAAGACCACGGTCGCCACCGGCCTCATGGCAGCGCTGTCCGCGCGCGGCCACCGGGTGAGCCCGCACAAGGTCGGGCCGGACTTCATCGACCCGAGCTACCACGCCGCCGCAGCCGGCCGTCCGGGTCGCAACCTCGACCCCTGGCTGGTCGGCGCCGAGCAGGTGGCCGGCCTCTTCGCCGCCGCCGCGCAGGGCTGCGACATCGCGATCGTCGAGGGCGTGATGGGCATGTTCGACGGCGTCGCGGGGCGCGGGGAGTTCGGCAGCACAGCGCACGTCGCCCGGCTCATCGACGCCCCAGTCGTCCTCATCGTCGACGCCTCCGGCACGGCACGCTCGATCGCCGCGATGGTGCACGGGTTCGCCAGCTTCGACCCGGGCAGCGCCGTCGCGGGTGTCATCCTCACCAAGGTCGGCAGCGACCGGCACGAGCTGCTCCTACGGGAAGCGCTGCAGGAGAGCGGCCACCGCGTCCTCGGCGCGCTGCGGCGCGACGACGCGCTGAGCATCCCGGCGCGCCATCTCGGTCTCGTGCCGGTGGCCGAGCGGCCCGCCGAGGTCGCCACCTGGCTGGCCCGGCTGACCGCTGCCGTCGAGGCCCAGGTCGACCTCGGAGCCGTCGTCGCCGTCGCGAACAGCGCGCCCGGGCTGCACGCGGAGCCCTGGCGCCCTACCCCCGGCGACCACCGCGCAGCACCGGTCAGGGTCGCTGTCGCCACCGGCGCGGCTTTCACGTTCGGGTACGCCGAGACCTTCGAGCTGCTCGCCGCCGCTGGGGCGGAGGTCGCCGGCTTCGACCCCGTGCACGACGCAGCACTCCCCACCGGCACCGACGCGCTCGTCGTCGGCGGTGGCTTCCCCGAGGTCTACGCCGAGCAGCTCACGGCCAACGTCACCCTGCGCGAGGCCGTGCGCGCCCTCGTCTGCCGCGGCGCCCCGGTGGTCGCCGAGTGCGGTGGCCTGCTCTGGCTGGCCGCGACGCTGGACGGCCGCGAGCAATGCGGCGTGGTGCCGGCCGACGCGGCCATGACGCCGCGGCTCACCCTCGGCTACCGCACCGCCCGGGCCGCGGCGGACTCACCGCTGGCCGCCGCCGGGACCACCGTGCACGCGCACGAGTTCCACCGCACCGCCACGGTTCCCGCCGCGGGCACCGCGCCGGGCTGGTCCCCCGCCTGGCGGCTCGAGGAGCGCACCGAGGGCTGGTCGACGCAGAGCCTGCACGCCTCCTACCTGCACGTTCACTGGGCCGGGCTGCCGGACCCGGCGCTGCGCCTCGTCGCCGCTGCGCGCCGCACCCCCGCGCCAGCCCCCGCCCACCGGTGATGGCCGATCACGACCTGCGACACCACGGCGACAGGGAGGTCGAGCCTGGGCTGCTCGACCTCGCCGTGAACGTCCGCCTCGCTGCGCCCCCCGCATGGCTCCAGGCCCGCCTGGCGGCCACGCTGCCGCTGCTCGCCGCCTACCCGCAGCCGGGCCCGGCCCGCGCCGCGGTGGCGGCCAGGCACGGCCGCGAGCCCGCCGAGGTGCTGCTCACCGCGGGCGGCGCCGAGGCCTTCGTCCTGCTCGCCCGGGTGCTGCAGCCCGCCCACGCCGTCTGTGTGCACCCCTCGTTCACCGAGCCCGAGGCCGCGCTGCGCGCCGCCGGCATCGCCGTCGAACGCGTCACGAGCGCGCCGCCGTTCGACCTCGACCCGGCGTCGGTCCCGGCCGAGGCGGACCTCGTTGTGCTCGGCAACCCGACCAACCCCACGTCCCGGCTGCACGCCGCCGACACGATCACGCGGCTGGCGCGGCCCGGCCGCACCATGGTCGTCGACGAAGCCTTCATGGACGCCGTCCCCGGCGAGGCGGCGAGCCTGGCGCACCGCCACGACGTTCCCGGCCTGGTCGTCGTCCGCAGCCTCACCAAGACCTGGGGACTCGCCGGCCTGCGCGTCGGCTACCTGCTCGCCGACGCCGCGCTCGTCGCCCGCCTGGCCGAGGCCCAGCCGCTGTGGGCGGTCTCGACGCCGGCGCTCGCGGCGCTCGAGGCCTGCAGCGAGCCCGCTGCCGTGGCCGCCGCGCAGACCGCTGCGCAGGAGCGGGCCCGGGCCCGCAAGGACCTGGCCGCCGAGCTCGCGCAGCTCCCCGGCATCGAGGTCACGCCGCACGCGGAGGCGCCGTTCCTGCTGCTGCGTGGACCCAGGGGCCTCAGGGAAGCGCTGCGGCGCAACGGGATCGTCGTTCGTCGGGGTGACACGTTCCCCGGCCTCGACGACACCTGGACCCGCGTCTCGGTCCCGCCGCGCACCGAGCACCCGGGGATTGTCCGCGCCTTCCGGGCGGCGCTCGCCGGCCGCACAGCGACCCCCGCCGCACCCACCCCCGGGCCCACCAGCGGCAGCGTGACCCTCATCGGCGCAGGGCCTGGCCACGCCGACCTGCTCACGATCCGCGGCCACGCGGCGCTGCACGAGGCCGACGTCGTGGTCACCGACCGCCTGGTCAGCGCCACGCTGCTGGACGGCCTGCGCCCCGGCGTGGAGGTCGTCGAGGTCGGCAAGGCACCGGGCCGGCATGCCGCCAGCCAGCGGGACATTAACGCCGTCCTCGTCGACCGGGCCCGCGCCGGCCACCGCGTCGTACGCCTGAAGGGGGGCGACCCGTTCGTCTTCGGCCGCGGCGGCGAGGAGCTCCTCGCGTGCGCCGAGGCGGGCGTCGCGACGCACGTCGTCCCCGGGCTCTCCAGCGCGATCGCGGTCCCGACGCTCGTCGGCGTGCCGGTCACGCACCGCGGGCTCGCCCAGAGTTTCACCGTCGTCTCCGGCCACCTCCCGCCCGGCCATCCCGGCAGCACGGTCGACTGGGCGGCGCTCGGCCGCGGCGGCGAGACCGTGGTCCTGCTGATGAGCGTCGCCACGCTGCCCGCCATCGTCGAGACGCTGCTCGCCGGCGGCCGCGCGCCGTCGACCCCGCTCATCGCGATCGAGAACGGCGGCAGTCCCCGCCAGCGCGTCGTCCGCACCACGCTCGCCACCGCCACCGACGACGCGCGGACCGCGGAGCTGCGCAACCCCGCCGTCGTGGTCATCGGCCCGGCCGCAGCCGCGACCGCGCCGGGCGTCTAACACCGGCACCGGCTGCTACTTTCGACCGCACACGCCTGAACGGGTGGGAAGCCGGTGCAACACCGGCACGGTCGCGCCACTGTGACCAGCTCCCGCTGGAAGTCAGACCCCGCCCGGGTCAGGGAACTCATCGAACGGGACGCGATCATCCCGGTGGAGGTTCCGATGTCCTCAGCCAGCGCTGCTCTGAGCCGGCCGCGACCCGGCATGGTCCGCACGATGCTCACCACCTGGACCCGGCAGGACTGGGTCCGGGCCGGCGTGCTGCTCGGCTTCGTCGCCCTGCTGCACGTGGTCGCGTTCGCGATCCTGCTGGGCGTCGTCGGGCCGGCGCACTACAAGCTTGGCACCAAGGTCTTCGGTGTGGGCCTCGGCATCACCGCCTACACCTACGGCCTGCGGCACGCCTTCGACGCCGACCACATCGCCGCCATCGACAACGTCACGCGCAAACTGCGCGGGGACGACCGACGGCCGAAATCGGTCGGCTTCTGGTTCGCGATGGGCCACTCGAGCGTCGTGGCCGGGATGGCCGCGCTGGTGGCTGGCGGCGCGCACGTCGTGACTGACCTGACTAGCGATGGCAGCACCACCAGCCAGACCCTCGGGCTCATCAGCACCAGCGTCTCTGGCGCCTTCCTCTACATCGTCGCCTTCCTCAACCTCGTTGCGCTGCTGGGGATCTACCGGGTCTTCCAGCGGATGCGCGAGGGCGGCTACGACGAGGCAGAGCTGGAGCACCACCTCGCTTCGCGCGGTCTCATGGCGCGCATCCTCGGCCGCCTCACGAGGACCGTCACCCGGCCGGGTCAGATGTTCCCCGTAGGCCTGATCTTCGGCCTCGGCTTCGACACCGTCACCGAGGTCGCGCTGCTGGTGCTCGCCGGCACCGGCGCCGCCAGCGGCCTCCCCTGGTACGCGATCATGGTGCTGCCGCTGCTGTTCGCCAGCGGGATGAGCCTGCTCGATACCCTCGACGGCCTGTTCATGAGCGTGGCTTACGACTGGGCCTTCCTCAACCCGGTTCGCAAGGTCTACTACAACCTCTCGATCACCGGCCTGTCGGTCGCGGTCGCCTTCCTCATCGGCTCGATCGAGCTCGTCACCGTGCTGCACGACAACGTCGGCTGGGTCAACCCGGTCACGACCTGGATCAGCGCCGTGAACCTCAACAACGTCGGCTTCGTCATCGTCGGCCTCTTCGTCGCCACCTGGGTCATCGCACTCACCTACTGGCGCGTGGCGAACGTCGAGGACCGCTGGTCGAACGACGAAGTGCCGGCGGCGTAGCGGAATGGCCGCCGCACTCCCGACCGTCACCGTCTGCCGCGGTTGCTGCTGCGGCACCGAGAGCAAGCACCCGGACGTCGACCACCCGGCCCGCCTCGAACGCCTCCGCGCCGCCCGTCAGCGACCGGGCCCGGGTGCGCGTCAGCGACTGCCTTGGCCCCTGCGAGCGCTCTGACGTCCTCGTCGTCCTCCCTGCCTCGGCAGGGCGTGCGCGCGGTGGCCAGCCGACCTGGCTGGGCTGCGCGGACGACGGGACGCTGGCCTCCATTGCCGCCTGGGTGGAGGCGGGCGGTCCGGGCCTGGCGCCGATCCCCGCCGAGCTGCGCTCGAAGAAGTTCCGTGCACCACCGACATCCAAGCCTCGATCTTCATAATGTAGGTCTGGTGGTGCCGATGGGTCGTCCACCTCGGTTTGGGCGTATGACCTGGCTCGGACATGCGGGTGTGCCGGTGCTGCTGTTCGCCGTGAGCCGTACCTCGGCTTCCCGTCCAGCCGCGACATGGACGGCGACGGCTCGGGGGTCGTAACGCTCGCCGGCGGGCACACGACAGGCTCTGTTCTTGTCTTCGTCACCCTGCCCAGCGGGAAGCGATACGCCTTCATCGGGGACCTCACCTGGCAACTCGACGGCATCCAGCTACCCGCGGAGAGGCCGCTGCTGTTGCGCAAGATGGCCGACAGCGATCCTGAACAGGTCCGTCGTGGGCTCTTCAAGGGGGTAGCGCTGGCCGCCCCGCTGGGGGTGCTCGGCGGTGCCCGTCCGTGGGTGCGCCGGGGTGCGGGTCGGCCTGTTGCCGGTGCTGGACCCTTCGAGGGTGGCCTGGAACGCGAGGGGCGGACTTTGGCGCTTGACCGTCCCCAGGGTGCAGCCCGCATAGGCACACGTGAAGTCCTCGATGCCGTCCCGCGACCATGTTGGCGAAAGCCGCGTTGACCTCCGACCTGCTTGCAAGGGGTACGACCGCTACCGTCCGAACGTCGCCTGAGGGGGTCGAGTTGATCGGTGTCGACGTGGCGCCCGATGGCCCGGTGGGTCGGACCGCGGTCCGTGTGTCGGGCGGCGCCGATCATGAGGCGCACGCTCGTCTGCTGGCCCGCCGGATGAAGCTGGGTGGGTGGAGCTCCTGGATGGTCGGGCGGCAGCTGCGTCGAGGTCCCGGCTACACCAACGGGGTCGCGTTCGTGACCGGGCAGCGGGTCGGCAGCCTCGCTGCCTGGCTGGCCGCGCTCGCCGTGGGCTTCGCGGTGATGGTCACTGCCCTGCCGGTGTGCGTGGTGCTGGGAGCGGGACTGCTGGTCTCCTACCCGGTGGTGGCAGTGGGTTTCGCCGTGGTGCTGGTGGTGGCGCCGCGGGCGGCTCGGGCCGTGGAGTTCCGCGGTCACGCGGGGGGGATCAGCGTGGTGAATCTGGTGTCACCGCTGGCGGCGGAACGGTCGGTGCCCGTCGGGCAGGGTGGCCGGGCCCTGATGGCGGGGCTGCTGGTCGGGCACGGCTGGGAGCGTGAGCGACTCGTGTTGCGGGCCCGTTCGCCCGAGGCCGCGGATCAGCCGGTCCTCGTCGGGTTCTACGAGGACCTGGGCTTCGTCCGGGTGCCCGGTCAGGCCGACGGCGTGCGGCGTCCCGTGTACGTGCGGGAGCCGGGCAGCTATCGGGACCCGAGGCCGGCAGCAGTGCAGTCCTCGCGGTGAGCAGAGACGGTGGCACTGCGGCGCAGGACGAGGAAACCGTCGAGGGCGGTGATCCGCGGCAGGGGTGCCCGCCGGGACGAGTCGCCACGGGGCGTACGGACCCGGCCCAGGTGCGCGTTCAGGTCGCGGCGGGGACCTACGGGAGCAGCCGGTCCAGGCGGTCGTGAACCCGGTGACCGGTGGGGCCGGCCATCCCGCGGGTGCTCTGGGGCTTCTGCCGGTTCTGCCTGGCGCCTGAGTTGCGGCCCGCGGACTGCCCGCGGCGGACAGCGTGCGTCTGGTGCGTCTGGTGCACCCGGTGATGCTCGCGACCGGCGAGGACGTCGGCCGGCCTACCGCTCTTCCGGCGTCGCTTCCGACGTCCGCAAGGCCATGCGGCCCAACCGGCGTCGGGTAGGGGTGGAAGCCGTGACTTCCGGGGTCAGCGCCCGTGGTCGTGGTCGGGGTCGGCTGCTGGCGTGATCGGTTCCTGCCGGGTTGCGGGCCACTGGTCGCCGTGCGCCTGGGTGCCGGTCGCGGTCTGCTCGGTGACCGGCCGGCGGTCGTGGTGGGGTTCGAGGGTGCTGGGCAGCGCGTGGTGAACGAGGTCGTCGAGGTCGCGGCCGGGGTGGTCGGGATCCAGGGGCCGGCGGGCGGCGAGGGCCGGGAGCGTCATGGCGGGGTCGTGACCGTGGGCCGCGGCTCGATCCAGGGTGGCCGCCAAGGCTGGCCAGTGCGGGTCGCCGGTGAGCCCGGGGTGCACCTGCTCGCCGAGCTGGGCCCACCGCAGGGGCGCCGGCGGGGCGGGTGCTCGGTCGGGGATGGGCTGGGCGAGTTGCCGGGCCGCGGCGGCGCGGGGGTCGGCGGTCCAGCCCTGGGCGGCGTCGAGGACCTCGAGGACCACCTGGGGGTGCGCGACACCGGTGCGCTCGGCGACGGCGGTGATGTGGTTCGGCCAGTCCGCGGGGGGCAGGCCGGCGATGACCGGGGCGGCCGCCCGGACAGCGGCGATGCGACCCTCGGCCCAGCGCAGCGACGCGGCGTGCGCGTCCACGCGGTCCGCGACGACGGTGCTGGCCAGCGGTGCCGCGGAGTCCAGGGCGGCACGCAGCCCGGCCGGCCCGGCGGTCTGCAGGAGCTCCGCGGGATCCTTGACCGTGGGGGTCCCCGTGGTGGTGGTGGGCGCGCTGAGGTGGCGTGGTGACTGGCCGTGGGCGAGGAGCTTGTAGTACGCGCGGTGGGCGGCCTGCTGCCCAGCGCGGTCGCTGTCGGTGGCGACGATGACCTGCCGGGGATCGTGCTGGCCGGTGCGCGGGTCCCGGGCGGGGGTGCCGGCGGGTGCGAGGTCCGCGCGGAGCAGGCCGACCTGGTGGTCGGTGAGGCTGGTCCCGAGCGGGGCGAGCCCCACGTAGCGGGGACCGTCACCGGTGTCGCCGGCGAGGGTGACGGCGATCGCGTCGAGGAACCTTTCGACCAGCACGGGGGTGGCGCCGGCGGTCAGCGCGGCCCTGTTCTCGGCGAGGCCGAACAGCTGCCGGCCCTTGGTGAAGGCCACGGTCTCCGCGGTGTTGAGGTACTTCGGTCCGGCATGATCGTCGTCGGTGCGGTCGGGGTTGCGGCGGCCGATGAACCCGGTGATGTCCTGCCCGTCGCGGATGGGGGTGAGCAGCCGGTCCCGGAACCGGTCGATCAACCGGCCGTTGCTGGCCCGCACCGACAGGCCGGCGGCGAGCAGGTCCACCTCGGTCGCCCCGAGCGAGCGCAGGTGATCGGTCAGCCCGGTCCAACTCGCCGGGGCGTAGCCGAGGGTGAACCTGGGGTCGCCGGTGAGGTTGGTGCCCAGCCGCTCGGCGACGCAGTCGGCGGCCCACGCATCGGTGTAGTGCTCGGCGTAGAAGGCGGCGGCGAGGCTGTGCAGGTGCAGCACCTCCCCCCGCACGATGTCCTGCGCCGAGAGCTGCCCGCTGGTCGCGAACAGCTCCCCCGCCGAACCGTGCTCCGCCCCCACCCGGCTGCCCGGCCAGGTCGCGTCGCCGACGTCCGGGCCGCCGGCCACCTGGTCGTCAGGGGCGTACGGGCCGGTGACCGTCGCGGCGGCTGGCGTGGTCTCCGCGGGGATGGCGGTGGGCTGCTCGGCGAGGTACGCGGCGAACGCGGACTCCAGGTCCTGGCCGTGCATCGCCCGCGCCCACGGGTCCGTGGTGCCCTCTTCCCCGGGCGCGGCCCCGGGCGCGGTGCCGGCAGCGGGGTCGGCTCCGGGCTGATCGTGGTCGGGCTGGTCGAGCTCGTGGTGGGTGTGGTCGTGCCGGGAGCCGGTGATGTGGGGATCGTCCGGTGGGGTGAGGCTGGCGAGCCAGTCCAGGTCGCGCGTGCCGTCGTCAGCCCCCGGCACTGCACCCCACGTCGGTGCGTGCTCGGGGGGCGTGGCACCCGGCTCGACGAAGGGCTCGTTGATGTTCGGGTGGCCGTGCGGGTCGTGGTCGAGGTAGCGGTCCTCGGGGTCGGCGGGTGCGTCAGCATCGGTGGGGAACGTCGGGTCGTCCCCGGCCGGACCGACACCGGTCGCGGAAGCGGTGCTGCCGGTGGTACCGGTGGGCGCGGCGGTCGTGCTGCTGCCGGCCGGGCCCGCCGGGGCGGTGCGTGTAGTGGGGGTGCCGGGTGTGCGGGTGGCGTCGGTGAGCAGGCGGACCCGCCAGGCGAGCGCGGTGGCGAGCTCCCCGGGGCGTGGCGGGGTGTCCTCGGGGTGGCTGTCCAGGAGCAGGTCGTGGGCGGTGGCGAGCACGTCCGCGGGTTGCCAGCCGTGGGTTCCGGCGGTGGTGACCGCGGCGACGAGCGCGGGCCAGCCGGGGTCGGCAAGGACCCGTTCGGCGGGCGCGCTGCCGATGGTGGCGGCCAGGTCGGGGGTCCACCCGGGTCGCAGGGTGCCGGAGCTGGTGTCCCGGCCGGCGGTGACCGCGGCGGTGCTCAGCCGGGCCGAGAGTCGCCACCACAGGGCGGCGGCGGGCTGCTCGTCGGGCAGCGGCCGCGCCGCGGCCGAGGTGCGGGTCAACGCGGCGATGTCGATGCCGGCGCGCTCGGCGGCGCTGAGCTGGCGGGCGAGCACGGGCCAGTACGGGTCGCCGGTCAGGTGCGGGTCGAGGCTTTCGGCGAGCGGGTGCCAGCGCGCGGCGGCCGCATCGCTGTCACCGAGGGCCGCGGTGACCCGGGTGTTCAGCGCGGTCTGGGCGCGGCGGTCCGCGGCCCCGGGCAGGGGCGGGCCGGTGGGACGCAGGTCGGTGGGGTCGACCCCGGTGGCGGCCCGCCACACAGCCACGTCGACGACCAACGGTTCCCCGGTCGAGCGGTCCCCGGGCCCGTCTATGGGCCCGTCGATGAGCCGGTCGGTGAGCAGGGCGAGGGCCCAGGCGGGGGCGGTGGTGGGGGTCCAGGCGCGGGCCTGGGCGCGCACCTCGGTGCCGGTGAGCTGGACCTGCTGGGCGCGGCGCGCGAGGTAGCGGCCCCACGTCGGATCGGTGGCCAGCGGGGCGGGGACGGCGGGCAGCCACGGCAACGGGCCCGTCACCTGCAGGCCGCTGCCGTTGCGCTGCCCGCCGGGCGGTGTGCGGGTGGGGCTGGTGGTGGGCTGGTGGTGCTGCCCGGTGGGGTCGAGCCGGTAGTCCAGGACCGCCGCGGGGTCCTGGGCGTCGGCCAGACCGCGGGTGCCGTGCAACGCCGCGTGCAGGCTGTCGGTGGGGCTGCTGCCGTGCAGCAGTCGCACGGCGAGGTGGCTGCGCAGGGTGGGCCAGCCGGGGGCGCGGGTGAGCCCGGGGACGTGCTGCTCGGCGGTGCGGTCGATACCGGCGAGGGTGTCCGCGCCGAGGACCCGCTCGGCGGCCTGGGTGAGCGCGTCGTGGTAGCTGTCGGCGCTGTGCTTGAGCCTGCTGGCGGGGTCGGCCAGGGCCCGTTCGGTGCTGGCCGCGGACACGGGTGCGCCGTCGCGGGCGAGCACCCGGGTCAGGACGTCGACCGCGGTGGGGGCCAGCAGGGTGTCGCGGTGGGTGGCGGTGTGCTCCTCGCCGTCGCCGGCGGTGGTGAGGTAGAGGTGGTTGGCGTGCCGGCCGCGGGTCATCGCGACGTAGAGCAGCTGGCGGGATTCCGCGCCGGTGGCCACCGTGTGGCAGGTGTCCGCGGTGCTGCCCTGCGCGCCGTGCACGGTGCTGGCGTAGCCGAGCGCGACGTGGCTGGCGACGTAGTCGGCGGGCAGGGTGATGTGGCGCCCGGTGCGCCCGTGCAGCACGTGCAGGGCCCCGTCGGGGCCGACGGTGCGCACGGTCCAGCGGTCCCCGTTCTTGACCCAGTCGGTCTTGGTGACCGCGAGCGTGCGGTCGTTCTTGCCGGACACGATCGTGTCCCCGGCGCTGACCTGGGTGCCATCGGTGAGGTCTGTGGTGCGCCCCTCGGCGTGGCCGGCCAGCGTGGCGGCGGCGATCCGGTCGGCGCGGGCCCGGGTGTTCAGCCCGGTGACCAGGTCCCTGGTCGGGGCGACCATGAGGCTGTCCATGCCGTGGGCGCGGTCGGCCTGCCAGGCGGTGTAGGCCAGGTCGGTGACCGTGGACAGGTCCCCGACGTGCACCCGGGAGTGGTCGGTGTAGTAGGCGACCGCGGCGGGGTCACCGTCGCGCAGCCCCAGGCTGGCCGCGCCCTCGGCGTGGTTGGGCTGGCCGCTGCTGGGGTGCCCGGCAGGGTGGGTGAACCGCATGACCTGGGACAGGGTGACCGCGCCGTGGGTGTGGGCGAGGTCGCGCAGCACCCCGCCGGCGCCGATCGCGGCGAGCTGCTGGTCGTCACCGACCAGCCGCACGGTGGCCCCGCGGGCCAGCAGGAAGTCGATCGAGTCGGCGAGCTCGACGGTCCCGGCCATGCCCGCCTCGTCGAGGACCACCATCGTCCGCGGGCCGATGTCGCGCACCCACGCCGGTGTCCACCGCGCGTCCGCCGTGTCCTGGTAGACGTAGGTCAGCAGCTTCGCCACCGTGTCCGCGTGCACCCGCGACGCGCTTCCCGAGTCCGCACTGTCCGGGCTGCTGTCCGGGCTGCTGTTGGGGCCGTCGGGGCTGATCTCGTCGCGTAGCACGGTCGCGGCGGCCGCGGACGGGGCCAGACCGAGGACAGTGCCGTGACTGTCCTCGGCCGACCGGCGGTCCCCGGTGAGGGGGATCGGGGTGCCGGTCCAGGCCCTGGCGAGGATCCGCATCGCGGTGGTCTTCCCGGTGCCGGCGGGGGCGAGGGCGAGCTTGACCCGGGCCGGGCTGGTCGCGAGCTCGCGGACCAGCGCGGCCTGCCCGGGGTTGAGAGCCACCCCGTGGGGGAGCGACTCGGGCACCGCGAGGTCGACGTCGGCGAGGGTCAGCGCGGGCCCGTCGACCCGGTCGGCGGCCGCGAGGATCCGCTGCTCGGCGTCCACGACTGCATGGGAGGTGAACAGGGTGGACCCGGCCACGGTGTAGACCGATGTCCCGTCACCGCGGTGCAGCACCTCGGGTTCCAGCAGGTCCAGCTGCACCTGCACCTGCTGCGTGGCCGCGCCGAGGGCGCCGCCGCGGACCGGGTCCAGCGCGATGCTGTGCTCGTCGAGCACGACGGCCACGAGCTCATCCACGGCCCGGTCGAGGTCGGCCAGCCGGATCCCGTGCGCTCGGGCGCAGCGCTGCGCCTCGGCGCGCACGTGGTGCTCCTGCCAGGTCGCCCGGGTCGCGCTGACCGCGGTGAGCACCCCGGTCGCGCAGCCCGTCGCCCACCCGACGGGCAGCGGCTTCGCGTGCACGGCCAGGTCCGCGGTCCCCAGCGCGCCCCGGACGAACGTGCGCAGTGCGTCCTGCCCGCCCAGCACCTGCGCGGCTTCGGCCCGCCAGGTCCGGCGCTGCTCGGTGAGGCTCCGCGGTTCGTGTTTGGCCTGCCGGGTCGCCAGGTTCGCCTGCTGGGCCAGCGCGATCGACTCCTTGGCTGTCGGCGGGCGCCCGTGGTCTGCCTGGAACTGCGCTGACAGCGCGGCCCGGTGGACCTCGATCGCAGCGCGCCGGGAGGACCAGGACCGGGTCAGCGGACCGTCGATCCCGACGATCTCCCGGACCGGCCGCTGGCCCGGCCCCGACCCCGCACCCGAGCCCCCGCCCGATGCCCACGGCTGCTGGCCGGCCGTGCCGGCGGTCACGCCGACGGGTTCCCGGGGGGCGAACGTGACCCCGAGGCGTTCCACCAGCAGCGCCTCCAGCCGGGTGTTGTACCGCTCGGAGGCGGTCACCGCGTTGCGGTAGACCGCTCGGCCGTCCAGGGCCAGCCACGTCCCGTCGGCCGCCCGGACCTTGTTGCTGACCGCGACGTGGGTGTGCAGGTCCGGGTCCCCGGAGCGGCTGTCCCGGTGGGTGAACGACGCCCCGATCAGCCCGGTCACGTCCACCTGCGCGACCCCGTCCTTGCCGCGCCGGGTGTACGCGGCGTGGTCCTCCAGCCAGCCGATCGCGTCCGCGACCGCCTCCTCGTGCGCCGCGGCGATGAGCTCGCTGACCTCCCGCCGGGCCACCGCCCACAGCGTGCTCACGCTCTTCACCGGGCTGAACGTCAGGTCATACCCGGCGACCGCGGTGGTCTTCTGCCGGGACAACCGGGCCATGAACCCTGAAAGCTCCCGCGCGTCGGCCGGCCCCCGGGCGTGCTCCTCGGCGAACATCTCCCTAGCCAGCGAGGTCCGGATCCACGCCCGGTCCACCTCCGGCACCGGGGTGTCCCCCAGCAGCCCGCGGGCCTTGTTGTACGCGCGGAACGCCCGCGCCGAGCGCACCGCGAACGGGGTCTCCTGGTCCGACACGTGGAACGGCCGGCCCAGCCGGCCCGAGCGGTCCACCGCCTTCTCACTCGCGCCCTCCGCCCGCAGCACCCGGCTGATCTCGTCCTGATCGGGGTGCCGGCCCTCCCCGAACAGCGCCATCATCTGCCGCTCCGACACCCACTCCCCCGCCCTCGCGCTCGACGTCACCGAGCTCGCGAGCCGGGTCACACCCACCCCCGGCGAGACCCCCGCGGGGGGGCCGGCTATCCGGTGAGCACGGCTGCCCGGCATGTCCGCCGGCACCCCCACCGCCGGCTTCAGGACCGCCTCCAGCGTCAGCTGCGCGCCCTCCCCCACCGGGGTCACAGCCGTCTCGAGCGCGGCCTCGACGACGGGCCCGAAGCCCGGGACCGGGGGCAACCCGGCCAGGCCCCGGCCCAGCCAGACCCCCGGGGTCTCGCCCTCCTGCGCGTAGTAGTCGCCCAACGCGGAGCGCCCCCGGGCGGTCACGTCCTGCGCGGCCACCTGCCGGGTCAGGTAGGCGTACCCGTCCCCTGCCGTGAGCTTGTGCATCGACATCACCCGCGCACGCTGCGACCCCCCTCTGACACACCAAGATCGACAACACGGCGGGGGTGTCAAGTGCGGCGCTATAAGCCGCAGTCGAGGCCGGAATGCAAGAGGTGTGTCGGTTGGAGGGGTCGATGGTGGGAGGTGGTCAGCGGGGCGTTCGAACGGGCGTGCAGGGCGGGTCGCGGAGGTGTTGATCTTGGAGTCGGGTGGCTGGGGAGCGGCGGTGGGCGCGTATGGGGGGATGCGGGTGGTCGGTGTCGGCGGTGGTGGACGAGGACGACGGTGGTGGTCGGCGTGGTCGGGGGCGCGGGTGGGGTCGGGTAGGGCGGCGCGGCGCTGCCGGGTGTCGATGGCCGGTGCTGCCGGTGCCGGTGGCCGGACTGGCGGTGGCCCGGGACGGGCGTTCGGCTCGGTAGCGACATCCAGAGCGCACCGCGTGCGGACCGGTGGTGATGGTCGCTGGGACTGGTCGGCTCGTCCGTTGGTGTAGGCGCATGGACTCGGCCGGTGTGTCGAGTCGCCGGGTCTGTCGGAGGTGGGTGTGACCCTCGGGCGTGAGGCGCGACAGGGGTCGCGGGTTTGTGTGAGGAGGACGGATGGCGAGCAGGCAGGAGGCGGCGGTCCGCGCTGAGGCGCGACGTCGACGTCAGGAGCTCGACCGCGAGCGCGACGCCGCCGACGCGCGGGTGGAGGACCTCACCGCCGGGGTGCTGATGGCGATCGCCGCGCGGGACCTGGCGCAGGAGCAGTTGGAGGCCAGGAGCGGTGAGCTCGGTGCCGCGCTGCGCGGACTGCTCGCCGAGGACGTGCCGGTCGAGCGGGCCGCGGCGTTGACCCGGCTGTCTGAGGCCGAGGTCCGCCGGCTGAACAGGCCCGCAGGTACGCGGGCCAGCGCAGCGCCCGAGTCCGGGCCGCCGCAGCCCTCGCTTGGTCGGGCGACGGCGGACGGGATCGAGGGGGACCTGCCCGGCGCGGGGGCCGGTCCGGTGGCGCGGCGCGGGAGCCAGGCCGCGTGATGGGCGGGGCACACGGTCGTGCGGGCTAGCGCCGGTGCCCTGGTCCGGTCGTGCCGCGCGTGGGGAGGGCCCGGTGCCAGGCCCGGGCATGTCAAGGCCAGCACGGCGGCGCGCAACCGGGCGGAGTGGGCGATGCGCCGGCACACCATCGGGGCGCGGCTGCGCGACATTCGCGGCTCGCGTGGGCCGGTCACGGGCATTACGGGACGCCTTGCGCGCCGACCCCTCCAGCCTGACCGTCGGCGACATCGACCGGCAGGGGCGCGCCCACGACCTCGCGCAACTCCCGCTGTGGGCCGGGATCAACCTTGCGGCGGCACCGGTTTCCCCGTCTCCTCGAGGGTCGAACCTCGGCAGCCGGCTGCGACGAGCGAGGCGGTCGTGCGCTCGGCTCGGCGGCTGGTGTTGAGGGGGCTGCGGGGAGGGGGCTGTGGTCATGGCACCGGTGTCACCGCGCGAGCGCATCGTCGCCGGGCGGTGCCGGGCTGAGCGTCGTGTGCACGAGGAGTCGGTCGCCGTCGTGCTGGCGGCGATGGGTCGAGCCAGCATGCTCGGCCGGCGCCGGATTGCCGAGGAACCTGCCGTGGCATCCATCGAGTCCTCGACAGGTGCCGCGCCCAGGGCAGCGACACCCATCGCGCCCGGTCAATCTCAGCGAGTGCTCGCTGACGAATGGCCCATACGAGCAGATCCACGTTGATGGCTGCCCGCTTCTGCCACAGTCGTTCATCTCTCGCAAACGGCCCGTTTGAAGGCCGTTCCAGACCAACAGGGCAACGCGGGCCGATCCTCATCGTGTACGACGCGATCGAGGAGCCGGGTGTAAGGGCGCGTTGCTGCGCCGGGACCACGGCCGTGTCGTCGGCGTCTGGGAGGTCGCGGAGATGGCCGGGGTGAACATCGAGGCCGCCGTCTGCAACTGGACGCAACCGGGCTGACCGGCGGGGGGGGATGCCGATGTAGGCCTCCACGCCCGCGGTGTCGGTCTTGCTGCGGCGGACGTGGACGACCAGGCCGGCGGGGTCGGGCTCGATCGGCATGGCCAGCTGGCTGCGGCGCAGCGCGGAGGTGAACGCCAGCAGGAGCAGTGCCCGGTCCCGGACCTCCGCGGTGCCGAGGTCCTCGCCCCAGGTCCGGCTGGTAACAGCGCGGGCCGCGGCGACCATGCGCGTGGGGTCGCTGGTCCACAGCGCGGGCATCGGTCTTAGCGGCGCCGTGCTGGCGCAGCCCGCGCACCTCCCGGACGGCGGGTCGTCGCGGGAGTCGCCCTCGCGCACCGTCGGCGCCGGGGCTGTGGACGCACTGACGGCGAACCCGAGGGTCCGC
>JAABUP010002066.1_pt1 | contig 40361 bp, 16 predicted proteins | sample 5559201 | NCBI WGS metagenome assembly JAABUP01 (sample SAMN10711887, study PRJNA513373) | rock metagenome | isolation source: Antarctica rocks | place: Antarctica | reverse complement strand
ATTAATTATTATATACCTAGATCTCCTATTATATTCCTTCTTATACTTATACTATTTAAGTAGTACTACTACCTTTTATTAATAACTATTCTAAGAGTAGGAATAGTAGGTATATATCTTAAAGTCCCGCTATATATCCTTCTACTATAAATTTATACTAGAAAGTCTATATATACCTACTTTAATAAGCGTATAATTAATAAGTATTATTATCTCCTTAGTACTAAGAAGCGTTCCTTTATATATACTTTATCCCTTCTACCTACCTCTCTTATACTTCTTATTATAACTATCTAATTATAAGATATTTAAGCTCCTAGTCCCCCTTCTCTTATACCTCCTTAAATATTATAATAGCTTTATATTATATAGCCTAGCTTTCCTATAACCTTTCTCTTTATAAGGGGACTTTCGCGGGGTAGGTTAAGAGGAATACGGGGGAAGGATATTATTATTATTAGGAGGTTCCTAGGATATAAGAGGCACGTCTATATAAAGGCCGGCGATAATATCTTCCTACTAATTATATAAATATATAGTAATTATATATTTATTACGCTATATTAAGATCTTTAATTATAGGGATATAGAAGGAGGATCCGGCGTACTAATAATAGTAATAGCGAAGGTACTAGTACCTAGGATATCCTTAGAAGACTTTAAAGTACGCCTAGGAGGTATAAAATAACTATTAATAATAGTAGAGGAAGGTTATAAGAGGGATAGAATAGATATAAATATAGGTAAATAATAGATTAATTATAAAGGATATTAAAATAATAGCCTAATTAGGCTATTATTTATATTAAATTAATAATTTAATAATTAAATTACTAATTTAATAATCTATATAATTAGTAAATACTATAGCCTGATATAGCTATTAACTATTGAATAATATTAAATAATCGCTTGAAATCGGGACTACAAAACCTGTCTATTATGTTGTTTTACGAGACGAAAGTCTGAACGGTTCTTGATGAGGACATAGTAAGTCCTAAAGAATCCCATGGCGGCTCTTTTGATCTCACCACGCTTAGCGAAGGGCAAGGGCGAGGCATCGGAGAGGATATAGTACTGCCAAAATGCCCATGATAGTAAAGTGGCAGAAACGGGTTTGATGACTACACGATCGTAGATCCAAGTACAGTGTAACTCGGGAATTTTGGTAATTATAATATTACGCCCCTTTACAAGCTGCTGATGAAGCGTCGATATATGGCTGCTTTGTTTAATGCCTACCAACCAAAGATACGGCGCCAGAACGATCTAAATCTGGTGTGAGAAGTTCGTCGAAGAGATAGTTCGCGATCTCTTGCGGGTCCTGGGAAGATAAAGGAATACATGGCTGGCCAGGAAGGTGCATGTAATTGTCGTCGATGTGCTCGACAGTAGGGTCTCCCTCCGAGGTACCGTCGACTTTAGTAGCATTGTGAGGTACTCGTAGTTGAAGACCTTTTTCTAGTTCCACATCTCTTGGAAAGGGTTCGCCAAACATTTCGTACTTATACATACGCCGCCCGCCACGTGTCAAGGGCAATGTGTCTGAATATCTTGAAATACAAGACGTCGGATTATTTGCGGACCTTCTGAAGAGTAAGAGAAGGCACAACGCTAGCGCAGCTGAGAAGACAGCGGCGTGATAAAGAACTGGGCCTCAATTTATACCCTACAAGATCCATCTCCCCTGGCTTACTACTCTACGCTAGACGTGATTGAATTGAACGGCTAGGGGTTGGTTTGGGTGGTAATCCCCCTTTTGGAAGCGCTGACTTAAAACAGCAAAGGAGTGGATTTCTAAATGAAGGGAGGGTTGCTTATTCGTTGTACACTCCAGTCATATTGCATGAAGCAACGTTCAATTGGCGTTTCCGGTACAGCAAATCGTTGCGCTAGGTAGAGACGCGGGGTGTCTAGCAATCTACAGATCTGAGCTTTGTATACAAATTCAGGGTTTAAGCTATATAGATAATTTGTACCAAAAATATGACTATTCCAGATTGTTCTTACTGGCCAAGAACCGATCCGAACAGTTTTTGTAGTACCCCTTTGCCGCCCTCGGCAGGATGTGAATGCAGAAAATGCTTTGGGTCTAGAGACTCGCAGTCTGCACTTTTAGCCTCACCTTCCAAGATCATTTCACTCATGACGAGACCTGTGCCGACAGAATTCGACACTCCCCACTCATCGTGGCCGGTAGCCAGCCACACGCCTTTGATGTCCGCAGGCCCAACGATTGGACCGACCTCCTCGTCCTCTTCATGTGGACGTATCTGCGGCTTGTAGCAGGCTTGATTCGTGATGACCTCGCCATCATGTATCTCCCTGGATACACTGCTGACGGCGGTCCACACGTCCTCGCACTTTTTCTTGTCAACCTCTACTTCTTCAGTTGTTTCGGGTAGCGGAACACTGTAATCGTCAGGGCCACATGCGTACACAGTGTTGAATGAATGGAGTCCGTCACCAGGCCGAGGGTAGATTGCGGGAGACAGAATGGATTTGATGCTCCCGTTAGCGGGTGGTTCGATCTTGGGGAACAGGACGTATGGTGACAAGTCCCTTGATGGCCGTACGACCACGCTATGTCCTCGCGGTGCTCCTAATTGTATCGAGGGAAATAGCTTTGTTGTCCATGGGCCGGCGGCTATGACCACATCAGTGGCTGTAATGGTATCGGAGGTCCCGTCTTTGGTGTAGACAACTGATTCAATACTCTTGCCGTCATCTTTGTAATTGAATTTTGTTGCCGACCCAAAGATGATTTCGGCACCCTTTTCCTCTGCTAGCTTGGCCAGAGTCTTCGTAAACATGAAGGGATTAACTTGTCCAGAGTTGTTGGGACTTCCCGATTCTTGATACGATTTGACGCTTTCAGGGAGGAGCCAGTCTAACCCAGAGGGAAGCGAGGGAGACGAAGAGGACACGCCTGATCTCGCCTGTCCTTCCGCAATCACTTGGGCTTGGAGTTTGACATCGGCGCAATAGACATTCCTGTGGCCCCAAATCTTATCTCCCTCATGTTTCTTGGCCAAATCAGCATGAAGTCTGAAGCTCAAAGGTGCCAGACATCTTGGGGTCGCCCAGTCTGCGCAACTAAGGCATTAACTCTTGTTCCTCAAAACCACAATGGCAATCATGAGTCTAACGACGACTATTATAGATGGTTGCAAAAGAAACTTGTTGATCTTGACTTTGAACATGTGCTGGTGGCAACGAAAAGTCCATCCAAGTCACTTACCAGCTAGTAGACCACCAGCCTTGCCCGAAGAGCCACCCGCAATGCTGCTGGCCTCGAGGATCGTGACGGAGTGGAGCTTGGCGTTGTATGATGCATGGTGTGTGAGGAAGTATGCAGTCGAGCATCCTATTACACCACCACCTATTTCTAATCATCAACGAGATGGGTTTTGGAATACGTCAATTGTAGATGGTATACCAATAATGACGATATTCCTTGGATCCGAAGCTGGTATCTTGAGGGCCATCTGATCACATGAATAAGTCTGGAGCGTGAAAAGTAGGACGAAAAAGCACGGTAATATCGGCAAGGAATTTTGCACAGACATGGGAATTTACCATACAGAATTTGTAGCTGACATGAATAGATAGGTGTTCAACTCGAACGCGCATCACCGTTCCTACCGTATCATCCGCACGTAAAGCTGAACGACATCGAAGGGTTTTTTCAGGGACTGAAGATTATTTTTCGGAGGAGGGGGCTGCGCTATCAGGTTGCTGGGATTGGAACGGCTGTGTACGGGTTGTCGTTAGATGGTGTTTGGAGAGATTTATGTTGGAGTTCCGCGTTTTGATTGTGGAGGAGGTGGACGGAAGGGTTGGATGGGGATGGGCGTTGTGCGAGGTTGGTATTGATTAGGGGGATTCAGACTCACGCGGGTGACAAAAATATTGGATCACTAATGACTTGGCGGAGATCCCCCACTGAATTTCTATGTAAATTATCTACTTTTCTCCACTAAAACCCTATTATTTATCCGTCACCATCTAAAATAGCCTAGAGTCGTTAAGGTATACTAGCTACCTACTTATTTACGTACTTAATAGTTATATATTCCTCCTACCCCTAAATAATATAGTCTCTTATAGTATAGTTATCCTAATAGGGGTACTTACGGAGTATTTATTTAAGTCCTTACTAGGTATTCTCTATTAGCGCTAGATCTAGTAATAATAGATAGTTATAATATATTTATAAGCTATATTATTACTTCTATTTATAAATAATATAACTTATTATAACTATCTTATAACTAGAGTTACTATCTTCTTCTAGTATAAATAGATTAGCTAGTCCCTAACTAACTTACTTATACTATAACTTAATAACGGGCTCTAGGATCTTATCTCTATATACCTACTTTAATATCTTCCTATTAGTATTACTAAGGACGTTATAAAATATTAGATCTAACTAAAAATTATAATTAATTATAGCTTAGATATAATACCTTTTCTTTTCCTAAATACTTTTAGGCTCCTTTTATATATACTATATATAGTCTTAATAATATCTCTATCCTAGTTTCTAGATTATCTATAATTTACTTTATAGCCCCTAGTTAAAATAATATTTACTAGAAAAATAGATAGAGAACTAGTCTTCTAGAGCTAGATATTAGTATAATTTTACCCTAGTAAAATCTACCCTTCTCTTAATAGAGCTTTTATTATACTAGCCCTTCCTATATATAATATATTTATAATATTCTATTAACCCTATTTATCTTTTAATTATATATCTTAAAATATTATTTAGGCCTACTTTATACCCTAGCTACTCTTATATTAAAGCCTTTATTTCTACTAGGTAATTATTATCCCTTACCTCTAGGATAAGCTCTATTTCTTATACTTACTAATTAGTAATCTTTAGAGGAGTACCTTAGTATTTAGGTTTAGTAGGATTATTATAATAATAATATTTATTAATTATAAGGTCGTCCTAGTACTCTATATACTAACGGTAAGTTATAGAGAAGGGGATTCCCGTATCTTTAATAATTTAACGGTACGACTTCTAGTTAATAAAGTAATTATAAAGAATAATAGTATAATAAGGCGTATTCTAATCCTTATAAGATATATAAGTACTAGGGGACGATATATTATCAAGAAAAGTAGATAATTTATATAAAAATTTAGTGGGGGATCTCCGCCAAGTCAGGTGATCCAATATTTTTGTTACCCGCGTGAGACTGTACAGTTTTCGCTTAGCTAATGACCGCTTAGTAAGGTGATCTAGCCAATTAGTGCACGCTCCGCCCTCTTCCGAAGGATTTCGCTCTTGACTCGCGACTGATCTGTTCCTAGTCACAGAACAGTCTGAATCCCCCTAATAATTGGCTCTTTCTCATATCTCGATATCTATCTTACTGTGTTTGTGGAAACATTGTCTGTGGAAATTGCAACTTTCTGCATTTGCCGTCAAGGTATCTATCTATGTTGGAACTCTCCATTACAATATAGATTCGCTCGGGTTTTCGGAGTGAAGAATGCATTTGTGCCCTTGCGGATGAGTCAGATGTAATGTTGCAGAAAGTGCCGGTTTCCGCTGGATTTTGTTGGGGGATAGGGTTTGTTTGCATTGTAGTGTTGGGCTTGTGGGGGGTAGATGGGGTCAATCGTAGTTTAGATTAGGGTTGTATGAGATGTGTGGATTGCAAGATGGAACCTGGAGTGAAAGAATGTGGATTGATTGGTGGACAATTGATGATGTTGAATACTGTCTCTCGCCAACCATGCTTGTCTGTCCTTAGCTTGTGAGAAGAGCGAACGCGAAAGTCTTACTACTCTCGACCTACGTCTGATTCCTGTGTCTCGTGCTCGACGTCGTCGCATGTCTTAATTGACTCGGCTAGATATCTTGTTAACAGAGGAGCAACACAAATTTGGAGAGGTGGAGACATACAACGATCCCACCGCGCAGCCTGGGGGCGCGACATAGCAGCCGCCTGACTGGGGCGCGGTAGCTGCGCCCTGGCAATTGACGTCGCAGAAGGTTGTTAGGGCGTGGGCTATATGTTGTCAGATTGTGTATACTCGGTCGCACTCGCCTTAGAGTTATTGGAAAAGAGTACTGACTGCTCCCTCCGTTGTCTGTTTCGACTCTTTGCCAATTGACGCCAACGGGCGCATCATAGCACTGTCCGACATCACCCCCAAGACTTCAACCGCGCATAAGTCAGTGACATAGATGGAGGATTAGAGGATCGAGGCTCACGCCGCGCCGCCGTGCGGATACTCGGTAGCCGGATTGTCGTTGTGGTTGCAATCAGGGTCGTTGTCTGCTAGCATTAGTGGTGCAGGCTCTTTTCCGGATAGTGGGCCGTGAACTTACAGAAGCGAAATGCGAAATCGAAAGTAGTTCGTTTGGCGAGGTTGGAGCTGGTTTTGGGGAGCGCCATTGCTGAGACTGTGGCGATGGCGAGGCCACAGAGGCCAAGGGAGTTGAGAAGCTTTACCATGATGATAGAAGGAAGTATGAACGCTAGGTTGGATCAATGATTGACGAGGGAATGGAGGTCGAGGAGTTCAGAAGGTATGCAGGTTGATGCTTCTATGAAACATGGGGGACAGTCTTCTTTTATGCCATCCCAAATGCCTCTCGGGAAGCTAGTGTACCTATATGATACACCATGTATATCACCGAGGACGCCATCATCAATCGCGGACCGTCAGCAGTTAAAGTGGTCTTGTACCTGGGACTGGATACTGTGCTCTGCAACGCACGAGCTAGAGTACTTTGCATCAGCGTCAGCGTCAGCGTCAGCAACGGCGACAGTGACGATTGCCTGTATACCTTCGATACGAGATAAGTTCTGATGACGCCCGTGTGACTGAACCCCTTCAACCGACAATTCATTGGCCAATGAGCGTTACCATGTACAAAACAGTAAACGATACCTTAATGTCGCTAAGAATCGATCGAGAAAGATGATTCCAACACCTAAAGATACGGATCACCTACTAAACGCTGACGTGCGATCTTCCCAATTTGCGTATGTGAATGACTGGTGGAATATCAGTCTGCTATTGAAAGTACACCCCAAGCCACGTTAGTAAAAGCAACGAAGGCTGATTGGAGCTTGATGTCTTTCGTTCAGTAAGATGTCGTCACCAAAGGGAACCCACTGGCAACTGGATTGCTGTTGGAATTGATGTCAGCAATCCGAAATGCGTGGTTGTTGCGAAGCCGGCAATTGTAAGCCCCAGCATCGTATAAGACCCTCTTATCATCATTTGCAGCGGCTTCAATGACTTTGCTAGTGCAAAGATGCCAGTAGCGTACTCGCACAATGCTCGCGCAATTATCTAGCGGCTTTTCATTTCAAGGCACAGCCTCTGATCCTCATCTTGCGTAGAAGTGCCATCCAAGGACCACAAAACTTCTCTCTAGTCAACACAGCTGTCAATCTTGGTGCATTAGATCTCACATAAGTTGACAGCATTGGGTACTCCACCGCTCGATCCTGCGATTGCAGTTGTCACTTCTGTGATTGCACGCCCAAAGCTGCTGACTCTGACACCAACTCTTCCAGATGTCGTTCTAAATCGTTCCAAATCCCACTCTGATGTTCGAGAGGGTCTGTTGAGAAGGGGCAGAGAGACTAGACCGAAACTCTGACCGCGGATGTCATGTTGCGCTGACCCGTTGGTGTGGTCAGAATTGGTTCAGTACCAGCCATGCACAGGTCAAAGGTGAACAAACGTTGAACAAACGTCTCCCAGATCAGCTCGAAACCGTTTTCAAAAGTGGTCTTCGCTTCCAGTAGATCGTATGATCACTGAAAGTATAACGATACCAATAATGCAGACTGCATAGAGTGTACAGCTCCGTATGCTGGTCTCCGGCTGCCGATGTTCGTACTTTTGAAAAGACGGGAAGAAGTCACCGATGATTCGATCGTTGTTCCATTCCATGCAAGATGAACGTATCATTTTGCCAAACGGCTAGCTACTCACCACCATCGCTAGGCCCCCAAAAGCTTGCGCTTACGGTGTGGGCTCTTATAAAATGATTGGAAGACAGAGATGGTCATCATGATCCCCGACTCTGCGATTGTGGTTCTACAAATATGCACCTAGATCGTAAGCTGTCTCTGTAACGTCCTGATCTCCGTTCTGAGATATCTCCGTAACTTGCGAATAGACTCACGTCCGTAATTGCTTATCACCGTTGGTCCTGAAGTCTAAGCTGTACGGAGGTCGGCACCAAAAGTCTTCGAATATAATGGCGCTACCTAGGGACCAAAACGTCTGGCACTAGCGCCTTTGGATCCTGATTCCTAAATCCCGGCTTCTGGGCCTAAGAATTACTAAATGCTATTGTTGGAGAGAGATTAGGGACTCTTCCGTTAGCGCCGGAATAAGCATTTCGATATAAGACTAGTCCGGCTAACCGATTGATTGCATCAAAAAATTCACCACCTATCCATTGTATCCTGGGGCATGTCATAAAGTCCGGTACTTCAAATTTCCATCATGCTGCCCCGACTCCTCTCGGCCCTAGCCGTTCTCGCCGCTGTTCCTCGAGCATTTGGCCATGGGCATCAAGTGCCTATGTCTGACCCAAACGCAGACTGGGCTACGCGTCATATGGCTGGTATCTCACCCTCCTACGCAAATAGAACACTACCTAAGTGCTGACCACCATCGGATACTTAGAAGAACACCATATCGCGAATCTCGACCCCTCCGCCTTCTTCACCCTCCACGACTACGATAATAGCGGCATGTGGACCGCGCACGACATTCGGCGCACATACGGTCTCGATGATGAGACCGCGAAGGAGATCGACGACGGCAAGAAGCAGGATATCATAAAAATTATTGTCGAGATATTTGATAGGGACGGGGATGGAATGATTAGTAGGGAGGAGTGGATTGATGGCTGGGTCAAGGATGGAAAGAGATTGCCGGACTTTGGGGTAGGTCATGCCTGATGTTTGTATGGAGCTGGTATCAATTGGACGGACACGTTTTAACCATGGGACTCGTGGGCTCGTGTCATTGGGGCGTTAGCCGTGGGATCACGAACGGGAATTGGCTTGTTCGGAGGGGCTCAGATCCCCAGAATGATACGAGAAACCATGGCACTATGAGTGCATCTGCTAACAACATTTCGTCATGACAGACAGGACCGGGACATCACGGTGACGACGAATATGAGTATGAGATTCATCACTTCGAGAAGTTCCACGACGAAAGTGAGTCGCTCTTTCCCCTCCACCTCTGGCCTCCGTATCTCAGTCGTATGCTAATTTGAGCGATGCATAACAGACACCAAGGAAGAAGACCTTACGCATCCCGAAGACATTGCCCACTTCAAAAAGCATGACGAAATGGACGCCGCTGCAGAATACCAGGAGCGTATCGACGCGATGCCCATAGTCGAACAGAACATACCCCAGAAGTTTCGGCGGTATTAGCGATACGCACCATCGAATATTTTTCTTCCTCTTCACGGTACTGTTTTGCTGGCGTGGCTTCTGGGATGCTGCTGGTCAGGATTTCACGGCTCATTACCGAGTTACGTATTATGTTCTCTACGCCAGCCTCCTACTGCTGGCTTACCTGAGCGGAGCATAAGTGCAATGGCTGGTTGATGGCATCAAGCGAGTGCGCCGGGGTGGTGGCGTTGTATGATCGAACCATACAACATCGTGAGCTAGCAAATGAGAGTGAGGCATTGGTTAAGGCTCTTTATGAATGAATTCGAACCCTCATTCTCAAAACGCAATGCGAAACTGCCAGCTCTCAGTCTATGACACTTCCTAACAGTTCGCCGAGTAAGGGGTGGTACAAAGACTGATCTATACATACCCAAGCAGTCAAAGAAGTTAGAAGAAAATAACAAGGTACGGGAGAGGCTTACGCCCCGTGCGCCTGCCGCACCGCCAGGTACCTTCCTTCCGGGGAAGTACTACACGTATTGGCGACCACGGGGGTGCGCCTAGGCTTATCCATAATTCTACCATAGACCGAAAACTTGTTTCTCCTAACGCGAACCTCACCATGGCTAAATATTCATTGGCCGTAAAGCTGCATGCTATTCTCTTCTAGAGGCCGAGGCTAGGATATTCTACGTGATATGATGTCGCTTATCCTACTTATGATTGGTTCCCGTAGCCAGGCACGAGCGGACGCTAAGCCATAGTATCCCCTCCAACCCCGGAGCGGCAGGTCGATCAATGAAGTGACATGCGTTTTCCACTCCGTCCGGCGTTCTGCCATTTGGGGAAGTTCAAGACGCATGACGCTGGATGCTGGGGGCACGTGTGGACGTTATGGATTATCGATGGCGGGTTCGGGGATCGGCTCGTAGGTGAGGATGGGGTTAACGGTATGGGATAATTGTGGGGGATGTTGGTGTCCAATGGTGTATCAACGTGGAATTTTCGAGGTGGGAAGGAGGGTTATATATCGCCCTTGCGTCCTCCTTAATTCTCTCCTTGTTATATGCAAACGCAGGGAGACGCTGTCTTTGACATTTCAATCATAAGAATAAGTCTTTGATACATCAAACTTCACCCACCACCATGAAACTCCTCACCATCCTCACCCTCTCCACCACCGCCCTCGCCCTCCCCTCCCCCAACAACGAAAAACGCCTCGTCACCGGCAAAAACTTTCAAAAATGGGGCTTCCTCATCCTCGAAAACACAGACTACGCCACCGCCGCCGCGAACCCGACCTTCCAAAAGATCCAGAACCTGCACACCAACCGCCTCCTCTCGCAATACTACGGCGTCGAGCACCCCTCGCTGCCAAACTACATCGCCAGCATCGCGGGTACCACTTTCGGCGTCAAAGACGACCGCTCACCGACGACGTATAATTTCGGCGGACCTACCGTTTTGGATTTGCTGGAGAAGAAAGGTGTGACGTGGAAGATGTATGCGGAGGGATATCCAGGAGGGTGCTCGACCGCCGCGACGAACGGGGTACCGCATTCCTACGCCGCGAAACATGTCCCGGCAGTCTATTTCAAAGCCATCACGACGAATCCCGCCCGCTGCGCCAACGTGGTGCCCGCGACGCAGTTCCAGAAGGATGTCGATAGTGGCAGTTTGCCGCAATGGTGGTATTACGTGCCGGATCTCAGCAACGATGGGCATGATACCAGCACGGCATATGTCGCCAACTATCTGGAAACGGAATGGGTGCCGAGGTTCAATAATAAGAGTTTCACGAGGGATTTGGCGATGGTGATGACGTATGATGAGGCGGAGACTTATGGGGCGCCGAACCATGTTTATGCGGCGCTGATTGGGGATGCGGTTGCGGCGAGTGGGGGGGGGAATACGGATGGGACGAGGTATAATCATTATTCGTTGATGAAGGCTGTGGAGGATAATTGGGGGTTGGGGTCGTTGGGTCGGAATGATACTACCGCTACGGCGATCAATGTTGGTGCTATTACGGCTCGTTGAAGCTGGGTGTGATTTCTGGCAGTGGATGGATGGTGATGAATACATGTAAGATTACGCTCTCATTAAACTTATTACATGGCGGAAGTTGGACACGCAGAATGTTCAGCATGGCTACAGCTCACCAGACATGAAAAGATCCTTGCATCTGTAGCGGCGGCTCATCCAAGGAATCGGATCTAGTATCAGTAGAGTAGCTGGAAGAAGAAGGTATAGACGTCATCCGTAAGACGAGTAGAGTATTATCAGCCTGAAGCCGATCAACATCTTCGAAACGGCGATGTTGTAACAGGTTTTGAAGGAAGTTTGGTAAGAGCTTGGGTAAATGTTAGAGAATCCCGAGCTGGTCGCTCGAGGTCTTGGATCTCTCGTTTTAGTTAGTGACGGAGTCTTTAAGCATACATATGACTTCTGAGGCCTTTGAGTCAGGATTATTGTTTCTTCTTAGTTGGTGAGATTGCTTCCCACGATGCTGGTTGGTGGATATTGCGATTGTTTGTTCGTACCACGATTACCCCTGAGACTCCAGATAGCCAGTGGCTGTCATTCGAGCGTGTGTGCGCACTCTGGACGTGGCTCGCAATATTGAGCGCAACGCGGTCGACAGCCCTGCAGAATTTGTAAGCATTGCCCCTGCTGATGATGATTGGTAAGAGGTGCAGAAGAAATTGCATATTTCTTCATGGTAGGTGATTCAAAGAAAGCGACGTACTGTCAGTCCGAATACTAATGAACGCCATAAAAACCAGATACATCCAGGCAAAGATATATAACGATCCACATAACCCACAAACGATGATAAGAGGCACTAAAGTAGCGAATGGCGCATGAGACAGTCGAGTTCGATTCCAATAGTCATCGAAGGGTTTGGATATTTGTGCAATAAGATTAATCAGCAACCACACGAGCCCAGACCAGATTATATATGCGGCCGAGCAACGCCACATACACGACTCGACACCGGATGGGAAGTGATCATTTCATGTGGCCACGTGCTTGTCGCCAAAGGTCATGCTTGCGAAGCACAACGTTATACCCACCACCAGGCCGTAATGGCCAGATAGTAGGCCTTTGGTGGACAAATTACTGGAGTTTTCCTTCAAAAGCTCCTCTAGCTGGCTTTCTTGTGTAAAATGGTATAGTTTTTCCCGCGGAGTCTATATCATCGACCAGATTGAAGCGTCGCTTTATTGCAGGATGATTGCACACGGCCAAACAACAGTGCAAGAACGTCCCCCACCCATTCCTTGGCTTTCGTCAAACACTCTGTGGGACCAAATTCGCTGGGGAGACCCACGATAGCATCTAGCGATATCGGCCGTGGTCCAAAGAAGCCGTCTGGGGTGCCATTGAATGTTGAAGCTCCATCAGCCCCTGAGGAGGCGTCCGGCTCTAAAAGAGACGAGGTGTGAGGCGGCTCTGTGTCTTGCTCATGCCGGGACAAGGTACCATCGGACGTCTCGGGGGTGGTGATATTGCAACACCATTAGACGCATTGACATATGTTTCCAAGCGGAATGCCTTGTCTGCCCACTTATTCGGCTGCTTACGTACATATATGCGCATGGGAGGCGAATCCAGTTGCCGGTTGATGCTGTAGGCTCCAAGACCATGCGTGGCTTGTGCCACCACAGGATAATAAATGATAAGAGCACATAGCACATGGTCGGGTGTGTTTATCTCCAGGAGCGTGAATCGTAGGCCCATAATCAAACGCCATGACGGGGGCCATCAACAATGCGGCTTGTACGCATGCTATGAACTTGGAAAGCCCGTCCGATTGACTCTAGTCGAGGATCTAGACGACCGCGCATCATTCTGCCGTGATCTTCCCATCATAGGCTCTCGTTCATGGGTCTTATGCCGTCATCTTAACGGATAATATTCAGTCCACTGACAAACAGTAAAGAGAGTCATCACAGCAATCAGTTCTTAGCCCGTTCTCGTCGCGGAATTGATCTTTTTGCGCAAAATTCGTTCTGCGCTCTGTTCACGAAGATCACCAACTAGGGCCTGGAAATGCCTATCAACCCCCACTTGATGTGTCCCAGCCAGAACTGGAAAATGGATTCGATATGCGGAGGTACGTTGAGGCGCAAAGCCGAATAGACCCCGCTGACCAAAGCGAGCCGCCAACTGCTTACGAGGGTGAAGGTGCCGTAATATTTGGGGATAATTGCCAACAAACATTTTCCGTTTTATCGCCATTGGCCGGTAAAGCGCGAAAGGAGAGTCGTGCTTGAGAGAGACAAGAAGCAGGAGGACATGACTTCAGTGAAGTAGTAGCATTACCTCCCGCGTGATGGTTACGATTCAGAAATGAGGGAAGTAATTAGACCAGTCGACCATAGCAAAGGCAGTGACTGGGAGAGCTCTCAGGTTGACAAGTCCCTCGACAAGGATATAGCAGCGTGCAAGGCCATAGACTCCAATGACAGGACCATACATCGAGAAGGCTGCCCATCGAGGTAGTAAGCCCGCCACGCCTAATACGGTTGTCTCCTCGTTGTTCTTGAACATCGTTCTTGCAAGCCAGCCTGCCATTATAGTTCCCAACACGAGAGCAATTAGGTAGAAGAGCAGCAAACCTATCAGTGTCAGACTAGATGTACGCCAGAGTACCTGCTCTATCTTTGAAGGGTACACAAAATTCCATCCAGCAAGATGAATTCCGAAATATCCAAGGTTAACAATGGTAGTGTAGGCCATGTCTATGATCTTGATGCCTCTTGGAGGCGTCGTCTTGCTGTTTCTCAATGTCCTCACGGGTAAGTCTTGATCGGTCTTCCATTCGAAACAGTAGCGAATACCGTACCAAAATGGGGCAGTGAGGCTTGTTCGGGTTATAGGAGGTTTGATAAAGTCTAATGGGGTTTCGATGTAAGGTTTGCGAGATCGCTCGCCGGCTGTTTCCTGAATTTCTGCAATTGTAGCCTCGCATAGCAAGACAAACGGTGTCTCCACATCTCGGGGCTTCTGTCGGAAGAAGAACGATGCGATTACTGTGCAAAAGATGAATGCAAGACTTGTGAGTTCGAGTGTCGATATGGCAAGATGTTGCGCGCTTCGTGCGATGGCCTGCACTAAGAACCAAATAACCTGTACTAGTGTGAGGAAACGCGTGAAAGTGTCGGCTTTGTTTCTATCCCAAATGGCTTTTGGCTGTATTTCCGGGTACTCCAAGTGGTTATTCTGAATTAAGTAGGCTATTTGGTGACCGTCAACTGGGAAAGGTCGGATGTTGGGGCAGTCAATGAGAAAACCACCCATGTCTGCGAAAAAAGCGTGACGCATGGTCCATGGCGAGCTTCGAAGCCGATCAAGGTTGGTACGGACTCTGGAAAGTCCTTTGGACGGCCGAGATGATTCCAATTCTGCTGCCCATTGCTTTTCGAACTGAGCGAAGTCCTCGACAGATTGACAAGCTGATCTCCACTGCTCTACAGCTATGCCTATGACCACTTCAGGGAAGAAGATGGTGAAGATCATCCATCGCGCTTTGGTTAGGATGACGTCCCATCGTCCTTCGTGCTCTGCCGGTACGTTCAAGAATAGTATCGACCAACTGCACAGGATAATCGTGATCACACAGCTTTCAAGTATATCAAGAGTCCCACGGCTATTTGGCTGGGGAACCCAGCCACGTGCCAGCTCATTAGCGTTTGCCGTTGGTGTAGAGTTTTGTGGCACTACCACTTGAGTTGGGGCCATTCGATATACGCGCTTGAAATCTCGAGTTCCAATGTAGATAGAGCGTGTAACACAACCCGGCGTTGAGGGGTGATGAATGGGCTATTCCAGAGGCCGTGGTTGTTATATAGTACAGATCAGGCGGCTGGTGAAACGAGTGCGTGGCTGTGGAGAGTTAGGGGCAATTTGTGAGAGCGGGCACCAGTGCGGTAGGTGCACATTGTTGTGCTGTACACTATTCTAGGTACGTAGTACTTAGCTTAGCTCATATGGATGATACACTTTTCGGGCGAGCTGAAAGATCCCTGCGCGTAACCCTACCTCCATTCGCTGATATGTAGCTACTCGGTGGATTAGCACGAGTACCATACACGTGTGCCAGCGGAGAAAGTGCATTCGTCAGGTTGGCCATTATGCAGAAGGCAAAAGATAACGCAGGCGACGAAGACATCAAGATAGTACTCACAGAGACAGGCAGAATCGAGTCGGGGGTGGGCGCGGCCAAAGCCCACAGTTATTTAAAACATGTATGTTGTATCGGGCTGAAGATCAACGTGGAGGCTGCGCCCCCTGACTGCGGTGTCAGTCATTGGCGTCTTGGCACTTTCCAAGCGGTAAGATTTGGCATGTCCGAATACCATAACCAACTGTTCGTAGGGTCTGAATCCACCACACCTTGATCTCCATGGATTAGGTATATCCTCTTAGAATCGATTTCTTATAGAGGTAATGTGCGTTGGAATGTCGACTGCAAAGCGCATTCTCATATATATCAAGGGGGCGGGGGGAGGGGGGGTTTGTGTTCTCTGCCACATCACCGTCACAGCCGTCCCCTAGTAGCTAGACGATTCCTGCTTTCATATCGTCATTGCTGTTCACTTCGCCCAGAACTATATGATTTCTCGGTGAACAAGGTGAGGCCAACTTGGATGCAGACAGTCCCCTCCCCAAAGTCCCACATTGGCCACATTACGGGCAGGTGATCGTATTCTATATCCCGATCTTCGTCTATCCACGACTCTCGCACATCACGTCCGGTGTTCCCTATTATAGAGTTGCAGGTATACACACGTATCGCTATACTAAACTCCTATGGTCGACATCATTGTGCACTTCCATATAGAATAGTGGGACAAGCTGTAGGAGTGACTTCTGTCAGCCCTGTATCCTAGACAACGTTTTAGCAGGGTTCTGGGTTATACGGCACATGTGGCTAGGGCAGATTTTGTGCGTAGAGGGACTGTGGGAAGGGGACTGTCCGCATCCAAGTTGAGGTGAGGCAATACGCTCTTCAGTATCCGCGATTGCATACTATAATCCTCACATATCCAATACCTCGGCAGGAGACACAATGGAACTCCTCGTAACAGGAATTGTCCCCGGCCTACAAGGGAGAAGAGTCCAATGAAGAGACCGTATGCGCCAGCAGCAGTTCCTTCATGGCGACGCCAACCACCGATCAAGAGATCAGTCACAAAAAGCGCCTTGCGAATGTGAAAAGCAGAACGCCCGAAGCAGCCCATCCATGTGTGCCAAACCTGCGAAGATGACCATGAAGTGAAGTATCTGGTGACTTCCGCCCACGATATCGTACTTTCGCGGGTACCACCTTTCGGGAACCTGTATGGAAGTCAGATTCACTCAAAAGGTTGTTCGAAGAGTATCAACCTACTCTTGCGGCATAAGCGTAAGCTCCGGTAAGATTGAGCAGCGACATCAGCCCCATACGATCAAGACTCATGCGACTACTCTGCGTTTCCCAGCCGTAGAGAATAACGCCATGAGCGATGAACACGATGGCAGATATTCCAAGGCAAGCATACAGGGCAGCTCGATAAGGGCGGAGAGTAGGGTGGCGGAATCTCGGATTGAGAGTGATAATGGCGCAGGCTACCGCTGATAGGGATATCTGTTGATTGGCGTTTTATCTGAGTCTACGTAGTGATACATTTGCCATGATGAAGCTGCTGATTTACTGACCATCGTGCAGTAAAATTGCTGTAACTGCTGGTTGCAGAAGAATCCATAATAGATAGTGGGAATAGTGGACCCCCACATAAGGATCACGATGCCAAGGTAGTCGAGCTGGTTACCAAAAGCGGCGACATCTTTGCTGTGATTTGATATTATGTGAAAACTGTCTTTCTTAGCTTCATTACGGAAGATGTTCGCCGTGTCGGTGGTGCTTTACGTTGCCGAAAGAAGGAAGCAAAATGCTACGCCAAAGAAGAAGGTTGAAAAGACCAGTACATCTGCTGGCTGTGCGCTGGGGTACAAAGGCGCAAGCTTCTTGTAGGTGTATACTGGTAAAGTTGCAAAGAGGAGGGAGCCGAAAAGGTGGGAGTAGATGTTAACTGAGATAGTGCACAAATTAGCCGATCAATCAGTTGCCTACTGGTATCGGTGACACATACCTGTTTCATTATGGATGTATCCTAGGCTACTAAGACAATGGCGTAAAGAGGCAAGGACTGGTCTTTGGCGTAACGTGAGATTAGCATATAGATCCAATTGCTTTGGCGTCATGAAGCGACCCACCGATAGCCTGAAAGAATGTACTCATTGTCTCTGCTGGCTGTCAACTGTTGAGCTATATCAATGATAAAGTGAAAATCCACTCACTGTTGCCAGGAGGCTTTGAAAGCGTTGGCGATTTTGTCTACTTGAAGGATCTCTTGGTAATCATGACTCACGAATGTCTTTCCAGTTCAGCAAAGTGACAGACTTGACACGAGCTTCCACTGCCCTCGCAGTCTGTATCTTGTGAGTCTCGATCTTTGAAGCGGGTCAGTGTGTAGGGTTCCGCTGACAGTACTAGCACCCTTGATGGAAGGTAGTGAGTTCTTGCGCAATCGAGACGTGGCGTCAGAGGTCATTACAATTAGCAAGATAACACCGAATGTGCACCCGAGACGATAGGATGCATATGCTCCTTTTCGAGAATATATACCTTGGCCTGTCTTTTGATGTTGGCGTTTGATGATATTCCGGTAATTCGAATCACGTGCCAATACATAAGAAAAGGGGATCAGTTAACTAATACTAGATGCACTATTCTGAAAGTAAACTCGTACACCTAGAAATAATAACAATTAATATTAATAAGACTCTAAATCTATATATGTATATTATTATAAATAATCTAAATAAATATAATAAGTAATACTACTAGCTAAGGCCTTATTATATAACTATAATAGGGACGCTAAGTAATTTCCTCTTTATTAACTCTAGAGAATATATACGTAGCGCCCTTATAAAGTAATATACTATCCCTATCTTACTATTTATAATTATATACTAGGAAGGGTTTCCTAATTACTACCTTAAGTAGTAGGATTAAATATCCTATTATTAATTGCCTCTTATAAAGGTTATATAATAGGGATATCTTAATAATATATTATAATAAAACTAACTCTTAATAAAATTTATTAACTTAATAATATACTAAGATATCTATTAACTTAAAAAGACCCTTAGATAAGTCCTAGTAAAAAAAGCGCTTCTTTAAATATCTTTTTAAATATATTAATTTATATACATAATCCTTTTTTTAAGCTCTTAATTTAATAGCTTACTTTTAACTATTTTATTATAAATATATATTAATTCTTATTAATTAGACCCTTTATAATTATAGTAAATAGGGAGTAATAACTTAGTTACTCTTATAAAATACTTTTAATAGATATATATCTACTCTATTAAATATTTAATTATCTTATACTATTTATTAGCTTTTAAATTAATATCCCTTCTTTAATATATCTCCTTTAACTACTTATACTTAGAGATTCTTAATATTATTTATTTAAGATTACTTAGAGGACTTTACTATTTAATTATATTCTTATCTTAGCCTATTTAGACTATTAGGTATACTTTATATATTAGTTATACTAGCCTAATTACTTACTAGGATAGTAAGCTAGGTAGTATAATTATACTTTAGCCTTTTTAGCCTTTTATAATTTTAGCTTATTGTTACGACCCGTGTCTCTTAGATAGTAGACAGGGTCTGTGGTGGATCTCGTAGAGAGGAGTATTAAGGATAAGATAAGTAGGCTTCGTATTAAACTAGTCTAGTATAAGTGTAGTATTATATTTAGTGTCTAGGAGATTATTCTAGTAGATAATATAAGTTAAGCACGAAGCTCCTATCTAGACGGAAAGTAACGCTATTTATATAGATATAGGAAAGTCTATACTCGCACTAATTACTAGTAATCGCTCTCTATTAATTAGAGCGACTAGTCGCGCGATCGCCCCACTTGTTATAGTTATCCTATATTAACTAAAGCGACTAGGTGAGCGGTCGCTCGACTCGTTATACTAAGGTATATTTAACTTAGTAAGCGATTATAACGTCTATTAAGGCTCGCGTACTAAGGGCGTAATATTACCCCTCCTTCCCTAAACCTTTATCCTAAAGGTTAATAAGCATTTATATTATTAGTATAATAACGACGCCGTATTAAACTATTAGATTAAGTGGCCTATAAGGGAGTAATTATAATGGTATTATATCTACGATATACTAGGTCCTAAAAGGAGTATTAGGTATCTTCCCTTTCTTAAAGGTACGTAGAATGCATTCGGCTAGGGAAGTAGTATAAGCCTACCGTACCGGTTATCTACTTCTCCGGTATTAATAAGGCCATAGAGAAGCTTAAGCGCGAAGAGATAGAGATAGAGGTAGCGTAGGAGGCCGCTAATAAAGCTACTTACTAGAGTAGCGAAATTACTCGTTAAAAATAAATAAAATTAAAACGTCTTCGTTAATAAAAGCGTTTCCTAAAAGAGCGTAAATAACGGATATTTAATAAGGGTCTTAACGATATTAAGGAATTAGAACGTCTAGAGGAGCTTAAAAAGGCTAGCGAGGTTAAGAAAGCGCTCGCTACTTCTCCTACTTTTTTAAAGTTTAAGGGTTCCGGGACTCTCTCGCCTAGAGCTCTCGAGTGGATCGCTTAGGCTATATCCGGGTTTAATAATACTATTAGAGGAGCTCTTAATAGTTTATAAGATTCGTAACTAGTTCCTAGGTATTTTCTAAGTCCTCGTATCCTTTCCATTTTACTAGGTAGCTCTAACCTTTCCGTAATAGAATCTTTTCGGCTTTAAATTCATTCTCTTCTTCTATCTAGAAGTAGAAGGTTTCCTGTAAAGGTATATTAGGGTCTGCTAGTTCTAATATTAAGATATAAAATACCGGGTATACTTTAACGTCGGGTGGAAGTTATAACTCGAAGTTAACTAGTCCTTTTTCTTAGATAACTAGAAATAGTCCGACTTTAACGTGGTCTAGTTTTTTACTTAGTCTTATACCTTTTAGATTTTTTATAAGGAGGTATACTTTATCCCCCTTCTTTAGCTAAGGTCTATTTTTTCTTTTCTTATTAACTAACTTCTTTATAGAAGCGTTTACCTCGCTAATCTTTTACTATATATCTTTATATAGTCTTTTTATATTAGATATTAATACTAAGGCTTTCTTAGTATCTAGTCCTTACCTAGGATCTAAGAATAAATTTATATGTCGTCCGTAGTTTATAAAGAACGGTAATAGCCTTATAGTATTTAATTTTTTATTATTATATACTAATTATACTATTAGGAGTAGCGTAACCTAATTATTTTATCTTTTATTAACGTAGTATCTAAGGTACACCTCTATCGTTTAGTTAGTACGCTTAGTTTACCTATCCGTTTACGGATAATATACTATTAATATTTATAGTTTAGTTCTAATTAAAGCGATTAGGGTCTTCTAGTAGTTTAAGGTAAAGAGCCTATCTCTATCTAAAGTAATTAATTCCGGTATATTATAATCTCTAATAAGTCTATCTAATAAAATAAAACTAAGCTGACTAGCGTTATAGGTTTCTTTATATAGTATTATAATTATATATTTAGTAAGTTTATTAATAATAACTATTATTAAGTCGTACTTATCGTTAGTTACCGGGTTAACTAACGGTGGTAATTTAACGATAAAGTCTATTATAACATCTTTCTATAGTATATCTAGAACTTTAGTAAACTAAATTTATCCGTATTTAGTATATCTTATAGACTTATTCTACTAGTAATATATATATTCTTTAATATATTATTTAACCGACGCTCGTAAGTTTAGTACGGCGTATATTCTTTAAATAAGTTCTAACGTTTTAGATACTCCTAGATATCCTAGTAAAGGATTATTATAGTAATCTCTAATTACTCCTTTAACCGCTTTTAGTAGTAAGTATAAACGCTATTTATATAATAATAGGTCTCGGTTAGACTATTATTTCCTTAGCTTATTAGCTAGGGTATTATTAATATATACTTCCTTTAGGTTTAGAACTATATGTATTATAATGTGTATAGTCGTTACTAGACTTCTTATTAGCACTAACGATCTATCTTTTTCTTATTTTAAAATAGGTTAATCCGTAATATCTTTCGTTTATATATAGTTAGATTATCTACTTAAAGCGTCTACTCGTCTATTATCTTTACCTAGGGTATACTAAATTTTAAACTTATATTATCTGAGAAGCTTAGACTATTAAACTTATCGTCGATTTAACTCTTTAGTTATTATAAAACCGACTAGGTTCTTATAATCGGTGAAGATAGTAAGTTTAGAATAACTTTCAGCATAAACTCTCTAATACTATAGGGAATAGACGACTACTAAAAGCTCTTTATTATATATATTATAATTCTATTCTGCCGCTATTATCTTACGTAAGTAGTATGCTACTAGATACTATTTACTATCCTTTTACTAATATAAGTAAGCTCCTATTATAAGATCCGAAGCATCTATCTCGATACGTGCTAGTTCTCCGTTATAAAACGTATAGAGTATAGGCGGGTCTATATAAGCTTACTTTAGCTTGGTAAATACTTTCTTTTAATTAGTATCCTATCGAAATCCTATTTCTTTCTTAGTAATTTCCGTAAGAGGTAAGGCCTTCTTAGAGTAGCCTTCTATAAAACGTCTATTAAAGTTGGCGAATCCTAAGAATCCTTATACTAATTTAATATTATATAGTATAGGCTAGTCCTATATAGCCTGAATCTTTTTAGGGCTTATACGAACTCCCTTAGTTATTACTATAAACCCTAAGAACTCGACTAAGGTCTTATAAAACTCGCACTTCTCTAGCTTTAGGAGGAGTCTAGCTTATAATAGATATATTAATACACTCTAGATATACTAAATATACTCCTCGAGAGTTTTAGAGTAGATTAATATATTATCGAGGTATACGATCGCTTCCCGATCTAAATATGCTCGTATAATATTATTAACTAGTGCTTAGCAGGTTACTAGTACGTTAGTAAGACTAAATAGTATAACTAGGTACTCGTAATATCTATATTAAGTCCTAAATACTATCTTTTATTCATTACCTTCTTTTATTTAAATTAAGTTATATACTCCTCTAAGATCTAACTTTATAAAGATCTTTACTCTAGCTAGCCGATCCTGTAGCTCGCCGATATTAAATAGCGGGTAATAATTTTTAATTATTATATCGTTTAACTTTTAATAGTCTACGTATAATCGTAGTAATCCATCTTTCTTTTTTATAAAGAGTATTGGATACCCTACTAGTAATTTAGATTCTCGAATAAATCCCTTTTTTAGGTTCTTATCTAAGTACCCGCGTAGTACTAAGAGTTCCTTTTTAGATAACGCATAAATAGGTCTAAACGTTAGTGCCTTCCCTAGTTCAAGTTCGATCTTATAATCCTAAGGTTAGTATTTAGGTAGAGCTTTTACTATTATCTCTTTTATAAAGAGGCGTTTCCATCTTTAATACTCTTATAAGATATTAGGAGTGCTATTAGTTACTCTAAGAACTCTAACTTTTTAGCCTAGCTAACCCTTACTAGTACCTATTAAGTCGGATCCTTTTCTTTTAAGGCTATCCTTATTTAAAATTAAAGTAATATATACTTTAACCTCTCGGTTTAATTTCTTATCTACCGTCGTCTACTATCGGCGTGTAGGTTAGAATCTAGTGATATTACTAGTTCTTTTAAACTTAAGTACTTTTCTTCTCTAGTTAATTACTAGGTTATACTTCTTTAACTAAGGCATGCCTAGTATAATATAATAAGTGGCTATCCTAATAATATCGAAGGATATTTCCTTATAATAGCGCTAAATTATAAATAGTAGCGAGGTTATTTCCTCGTCTATACTTCCTATTAATAGTTTTAACCCGTCGGCTATCTATAAGTTATAGGGTAACTTCTTTTTCCGTGTTAATAGGCCTACTAACCGTACTAATGCTTCGGAGATAAAGTTTTTAAAGGCTCTAGAATCTATTATTACTATAGTTCTCTAACTATCTATTCTAACCGGTATATTCACGTGTGTTATATACTCCGTTAAGTATAACTAATATTTTTTAGGGGTTAGGATATTAATCTCCTTATACTTCCCCTTAGTATAAGGGATTACTCTTTTCCCGAAAAGGGTAGGAATCCGGTAGTTCTCTTTATATATATATATTTTCTGTAATTATCGTGGAAATAAGTATACTAATCCGTTAAGTGGTACTCTAATATATACTCGTTATGCTTAAGGTATCCGTAGAGACTGCTATGCCATCTTTAGTTATAATTTAGAAACTACTTTCTTAATCTCTTAGTTACTAAGTGCTAATAATAACTTATATTATAGTAACTTAACTAAACTTTTCCACACGTACGTATTCTAATTATCTTTCCTAAGTTTTCCTTTACTTAGTAATAAATTATATATGCTTCGTCGGTATAGGCTAACTAATATATTACTCTATACTATAGATATACTAAGTCGTTTCTAAACTCCTTCTAAAGAAGTCCCCCTAATACCTTTTTTTAATAGAACTTTATTCTTTCCTTAAGTCGTGTTTATAGATCGTTTAACGTGGAGGCACGAGATCCTGCTCGCTCCGTTAGAAGATGCTTTACTTTACCCTTCCTAGATCCTGTACTAAGATCTTCCTAGTCCGAGTCTTTATTTTCTCGTCCTTACTTAGGTAGTTCCTTCTAAGCCTAACCACCGTTACTATTATTATTAGAGCCTAGCTCCTTTAGCTATTTATAGATATCCGCGAGTCTTTATTTAATGCGTGCGATATTTCGCTATTTCTTCGTAATTTCTTCGCGTAACTCCTCCTATCTAGTTATAAGCTCTTTAATATTTTCTTCTAGTAGTACGTTAATAACTGCTAGTAGATCGCTTATAATTATATCTAGCTCTTCGTCGTTATACTCCGTTTCTAGTTAATCCCTTAGAGGTCTAGTTATCTTAATTAGTACTCTCTCTAATATATTTAACTAAGGTCGCTTTACTATATTTTTTAACCTATAATCTTTAGCGATATAGCCCGGTTTATTATAGTTATAGTAAGTTATTACTTTCTTGCCCCCTTACTACTTCTTACCCCTAAATTTTCCTTTCTTTTAAGTGAAGTCTAATTCTATTAGTATAGGTCCGTAAGGATCGTGTTAAACACGTTTCTTATTATTACTTCCTCCGGGATAGAATCCTAATCGACTGAGTCCCGATACGCTACTATTATAGCGTAACTCTATTATAAGTTCGTAGAGCTCGTCGTTAATTCTAATTACTACTTAAATAAGTGAATCTAAGTTATTATAAGCTACTCTATCTCGCCTAAGTTCTTTCTTAATATTATCCTTTAGTCCTCGTTAATATATTACTATTAGTACGTTATTATCCTAGTCGGTTCTTACTAAGTATTATTAAAATTATATTAAATACTCTATAGCTAATTTCTTTTAAACTAAATACTAGATAACTCGTGTTATTATACTAGCTTTATTAGATAGTCTAAATATACGTCGAACCTTAATATAGAAGCGTGTAAAGCTTTCTATCTACACCTTAATATCGGTATTATTATTATTATTTAGATTTTCTAAGTATCGTTTAAGAAAGGGGGCGGACCACTTTTAGGCCCGTCCTCTTATATAAGTTATAGTAAATAGCGGTTACTTAATTATCTTAATAGCGTCCTTATTAAAAGAATAGTATAGTTATATTTATATTAGCTATTCTTTAAGTTTATCTTAATCGTTATAATATAAGTTAAGTCTAGCTATCTTAATACCTTCTTTATTTTCTGCTATTACTAACTATCGTGAACCTTATTCACTTAGGGTGGGGTTCCTTTATCCTGAGGTACTTATCTTAAGGGTGCTTAAAGTATTACGACCCGTATCTCTTAGATAGTAGATAGGGTCTATAGTAGATCTTATAGAGAGGAGTATTAAGGATAAGATAAGTAGGCTTTATACTAAACTAGTCTAGTATAAGTATAGTATTATATTTAGTGTCTAGGAGATTATTCTAGTAGATAATATAAGTTAAGCACGAAGCTCCTATCTAGACGGAAAGTAACGCTATTTATATAAATATAGGAAAGTCTATACTTGCACTAATCGCTAGTAATCGCTCTCTATTAACTAGAGCGACTAGTCGCGCGATCGCCCTACTCGCTATAATTATCCTATATTAACTAGAGTGACTAAGTAAGCGGTCGCTCGACTCGTTATACTAAGGTATATTTAACTTAGTAAGCGACTATAGCGTCTACTAAGGCTCGCGTACTAAGGGCGTAACACTTATTTAAGCTTTCTCTACCTTTTTCTTTATATCCTTAGTAGATCTTCTCTATTATTTATTAAGAATACTTATTAATATTATCTTAACTATTCTAATATAACTTTCTATACTTTATAAGGGCCTTTATACCCTTTATATTTAACTCTTTTAAAGTCCTCTTTATTTTATATTCTTATTAAGTCTTACTTTAATTTACCTTATATAAGGTCTTTAAAGTAATTAATAAAATCCTAGGATAAATATATTACTAAAATTAATTTACTTTTATATTTTTTAAAGATTAAGATTTTTATCTTATTATTAAAGAGATATACTTATAAGGTCTTTTTATTATATTACTAGGATATTATTAAGATATTATATCTTATAATTACTAATTAATTATAGTAGAGATTATAATTATTATAACTCTATATAATTCCTTATAACTAGTATAGCCTTATAAGCCTTAAGGCCTTCTATCTAGATATTATTAATTAATTTACTACTATTTTTTATATTTATATTTATTACTCTAGTAGTAATACTAGGAGTTAAACTCCGCTTAGTAGGTATAATTCTAGAGATTCCTACTTTCTTTCCTCTTTTCTTTCTTCTTTCCTTAACTACTATTATATTATTTAGAGATAGTAGGTATCCTCTTATCTTATATATACTTATATATTATTAATACTCTGATAATTAATATAATAAATTAAAAAATTAAAAAATCTATATTAATATTAATTTTATAAGTAATCCTTTTTATATCCTTTGAAGAAGTTTCTCTTCCCCTTACTTAACTTTAAGGGATTTTCTCTACTATTAATTAATAATAGTTAATAATAAATAATTTTTTAATTATATAATTTATAAGCGCCCTAATTACCCTACTAGCTATTTAAGTATATATATTTAATTAAATATAAACTACTATCTCCCTTTAAGGCTTATAAATAAGTTATATTTTTAGGAGGAATTAGGCTAAGTTACCTAGGTACGCGGTTTTATATTATTTCTATTATTTCTACTAAATTCTCCTATTAACTATCTAGTAGGAGGAAGGCTCCTTTATACTCTAGGTACTTAGAAGTAGTAGCGGGGGGCTATATTAAGGCTTATATTAATTATATAATTAATTCTTATAATAATAGTTATAAGAACTACTTATAATAGTATAAGCCTATAAATTACTTATTTAACCCCCTAGCCTAGCTTATAATGCCTTCCCCCTTTAATAGAAGGGAGAGTACTTATACTTATACCTATTAAAGGGGGGTAACTCTTTATAAGGGTACTACGTAATAACGTAGCTATTAAGTATTATAGACGGTGTATATATATATATATATATATAGAACTCTCTATTCTTATTAATAGTAAGACTAATTACTACCCTTCCCTTTAAGGGGAATTCCCTCCTTTATATACTATAAGTAAAGGGGTAGCGTAGTACTATTATATATTATAGATATTATATTAATAGTAGTATTATATTCTTAATTAATCCTTATAATTATCTCCCTATCTAGGCTCTTAGGCTTTAAAAATATAAAAGGTTATAATTTATAAAAGATACTCCCTTAATAATAGAATATACCTCTAATAAGAGTATAATAATATAATTAATTATAAGGCCCTCTAAGCTAAGTCTTAAAGAATCTATAATTTTATTAAATTATAATAATTATAAATACTACTCTTATATATAATCCTTATATTATAATATATCCCTATTATACTTATTATTATCCTTTATTAATTTATTATAAAAGTAGTTAGAAGTCTTAGTATTTTAAAGTAAATAGGAAGTTATTACTATTAAGGGTTTATTAAGTACTTAAAATATACCTTCTTTATATAACTTTAATATTATTCTTTTAATTATAATATCTTTATTTTTTATTAATTATATTAAGTCCGTTTTAAGTCTTATTTATATTATTACTCCCTCCGCGCCTTATTATACCTCCTTATACTTCTAGTAGTTATTTTATAAATAATCCTTAATAATAAACTTATCCTTTACTAATTAAAGAAGACTACTACTATCCCCTCTACTTATAATAGTATTTAACCTCCTTTATTAAGCTACTTATAACCTATCCTTATATTATCTTATATAGTATACCTTTAATATACTATATTTTAATTTAAAGAGTTATAAGTCTAATACTTTTAATTAAAGCTTTACTTACTTCTTTAATAGTATATTTTATATACGCGCCTCCCCTAGCTTTATAAGGTATAATTATTATAAAGATCTTAATATTAAATATTAATAGGAGATTCCTACCTCTACTTACCGCGCTTATACGCGCCTTCTTTAGTCTTTAGATATTATAACTACTTTAAACGCTAGTTCTAACCTCCCTTAGCTTACTAGATTCTAGTAAACCTTTAATGGGCTTATTTAATAATATTATTACTACCTTTATTATACCTCTTCCGCCCCCGCTACTACCACTACTCCTACTAGGGTAGACCCCGCTATTACTAGCTAGATTATAAATACCCTTAAGGGTATTTTTAATATCCTCTACTAGTATATATATATTACTCTATCTCCCCTTTTAAAGCGTTATTAAAGCCTTATTAATATAATATAAGAGCGCCTCCCTCTTATTATAAAGGATAAAGAAGAGGATAATAAAGAGAATACTTCTATTATTAATAGTAGTAATAGTAATAGGCCTAATACTACTACTAGTATAATATAATAGCCCTCTCTTATAATACCTTTAATAGTCTAGTTATATTAGGTATCTTTTTTTTATTAATAATAATAGAAATTATTTCCTCTCTTATATAATATAAATTTTATACCTTAGGGTAATCCTACTTAAATCTTTTTAATATATTTAATATATTAACTAAGTCCTACTTATATAGCTATTAATTATAATTATAAGACTAACCCTTCTACTTTACTAGATACTAAGGTTTATTATAAGAGATTTTATAATTAAGAATAACTTTAACTTCCTATTTATCTTTATTATTTATAAGCTCTACTTATATAACTTTTATAATGCTCTTACTATTACCTTAATATAGCTTTATAAGTAAGACGTAAAAGATATTATATATATAAAAGGTATTAAGTAGTTATAACTTATATACTTAACTATTAATATAATTAAGGACCTTAAAAGGCCTTAGATAATATTATAATAGTTTCTTAATTATTTATATTAATCTAATATACTTTATATTTAATAAGATATAATTACTTATATTATATTATCTTTAATTTTACTATTTATTTATATACTCTACTTATATAGCTTATACTTAATATAAGTACTACTCTAAACCTTCCCTTTATTTTTAAAGTAATTTAACCCTTTTTTATATTAATAGGGCTTCTCCTAATAATAGCTTTAAAAGCTTTATATTTAACTTAAGTAAATAATTATAAAACGCCTTATATAAAGGTAACCTAGTACTAGTATACTTTATATAATTATATATAAACTCTATTAAATAAAGTAACTCTACCTAGTTATCTTATCTCTAGGTAGAATAGTAGTATAAATACTACTTAAGTATACTATTCTATCTCTCTATTTAACTATCTATTTAGGGATAGAAAGTAGTATTAAGCTTTCTTTTTATATTAATATAATAATATATAGCTACCTAGAAGCTACTTATAAATACTATCCCTTAATTACTAATAATAACTTCTAGCTAACTAAACTTTAAGAAGATTTTATAATATAATAGGTTAGTAATACTAATAATATTAACTATTTTTATAATAGGTAAATACCTAGCTACTTTAATATAATAGTTTATAATTATTAAGATTATATTATAAATACTATCCTTTTATTTACTTAAAGGGAGATTTATAATAAAATCTATTATAATTTCTTAAAAAGGTTTTATAAGTATTAGTAATAGTAATAATATACTATAAATAGTATATCTACGCCGCTTTATTAATTAATAGGTTAAGTATTCTTATATATAATTATAAATATCTTATTTTATTAATTTCTAATAGAACTTTTATTTAATAAGCTTCTACGTATACTTTTATAAGTAGTAGCTAGTATAAGGGTTATTATAATAAAGCTTTAAGATTCCTTATCTAATTACTTTATTACTAGGTATAAAAACTATACTATCCTTATAAAGGACCCCTATCTTATCTATTAATAAAGATATATTAGCGGCCTTTTTATAGCCCTAGGACTTTAATAATTATTTTTTATTATAAATATCCTTATCTCCCTCTTAAAGATATTAGAGTATCTTTAATATTAAGTTATTATACTTATTTTATACGCGCTCTATTATTAACATGGTTATAATATACCTTCTAAGTACTATTTAATTAATATTAAATTATCCTATAATAGGGTTTAAGCTATTACTTATACTACTCTATATCCTTAAGAGCGCGTTACTCTCTTCTATTTTTAGGGTATAAGGCTTTCTAAGCCCTATTTCTAACCTTTTATACTATTTATAACTACGGGCCTTATTATCCTATAAACCCTTATAAATACTATATATATAATACTTATTAAAAGGAATATACCTAATTATTACAACCGTAATTAATAATATAGTAAAGTAGTAAAAGGTTATAGAGAAGAGAAGCTTCTCGCAGGTATAAGATGTACCTGTAGAAGGCTTCTACTCTCTACGCTACGTATTACTAGCTATATAGCGATAATCGTAATAGATACTAGTAAATAGATAATACTATCGCCCTAATAGCAATAGTAAAGATTAGCTAAATATAGAAAGTAAAGCTAGGCTATAAATAAGGTCCTTTATACTATAGCCGATTTATTACTATTAATATTATTAAACTCTATTATTAAGTTAATAGCGTTCCTAATTAACTCCTTTTCTAATATCTAGTAGTCTTCCTTAGGGCTATAATTCTTCCACCTAATAAGGTATTTAGTAGCCTATCTATAGCTATAACGTATCTATCTCTTATTAACTAGCTTCTTAATCTCCTATTCCTCCTTATCTTACCCTTTAATAATAACCGGTACGGCTAGGCGGCGACGTTAGTACGGGTCTTTAGTAGGGTCTATAGTAGGCTCTAGATAGGTAATAGATATAATGTTATAGATCCTTATATTATTAGAAAGGGCGAATTTATAAGCTAATTAACTAACCTGTCTAATTATTTAAAATAGCCTAACTAATTATTAGCTAGTCTTCCTAGATTAGATAGCTAGGATATAGTAACCCTAGTATAGTTATAAGTGTACTATATCTCCTACCTTAAAGTATATTAGAGTATAGTAAGAATTATAGTAGTCTTTTATTTTTATAGCTATAAAGGTAATAGTATCCTTCACGTTAATATGCGAAGGCCTATAATTAGTTATAATTTAGCTAGGATATACTAGTATAGCTAAGGCTTTATTAATAAGGGCCTTATTATAAAAGCCTTTAGTAGGGTCCTCTAGTTATAAAAGGTCTAGTAATTCTTAAGTCTTAAATCTATATAAGACCTAAGTAGGTACTAGACGGGTAGAGCTATATTTTATAGAGTTATTTAGTAAAGCCGATATCCTATTAATAATTAAGGGCTACTACTAGGAATTATCTAGAGTAGTAATATAATACTAGAGGGCTATCTTAGCCGTTTAGTTTATATATTCTAATATACTATTAATTTATAGATACTAGGCTATTAAATAGAGGAGGCTTACTTTTAATACTAAAAAGATCTACTTCTATATTTAACTAATAAACTTTTAATCCTAGTTAGAAATAATAGCCCTTAGTATACCCTAATTTAAAAGAGTAAGACAATTAATTAGTCTAGTAGCCTAGTCTTTCCCTAACTATATATTCTTACTAGGAATTAGGGTAATTACCTTTAAGAATTTATTAGTAACTAATATAATTAAGTTAAACCCGCCGGTTATTAAGTAGGGTAAGGCTAGAATGAAATCTATAGTAAGCGTATAGAATGGCTGAGAAGGGGTTAAAATTAGTTATAGAGACTTATAAGGCTAATGTCTTAGGGTCTGATTTAATTAATAATATAGATAATAATAGATAAAATTATAGAGTTTCTTCGCTATATTATAGATATAAAGCCCCTTAATTAGACGCTTATAAGTCCGGGCGTAACCTAGGTACCCTATCTTATTATAAGTAAGTTAGAAGACTTCCTTCTCTAAGGAAGTTAGGATATATAAATGAAGGCCTATCTTATTATTATCAAAGTAGAGTAATTTATTAATAATCTAATACGGTAGCTTAGTAGCGTTACTACCTAAGGCTTTATTATCCTTTATTATTAATATTAAGCGTATCTAATATAGTTTAATAAGGCCCTTAATTAGACGTTATTTAAAGTTAGGGCTTATTTCTACTAGATTAACTAAGAAAGCCTTTACTAATATAGCCTTAAGTAAGTCCCTAGCGTCGGCTAGGCGGTATTTACGGGTTACTAACCTAGAGAGAGTATCTAGAATAATATTAGACTTTCTAGGTTTATAGCGGATATCTAGTTAAAAACATTATAAATACTTAGAGGTATAAATAAGATAAACGTTTAGTTTTTCTACTAAGGTTATATTTAAACTTATCTAACGGGCTATTAATATAGCGGCTAAATAGATAATAGTTACCTATTTAGTAGCCTTAATTATATACCTAATCTTCTTTACTACCTAGATAATTCTAGTAATTTCTAGTTTAGTTAGCTAGTATTATATCTTAGTATTAGTAAGTAGATAGCTAAGGAAAAGGATTAATAGGTAGGACTTCTATCTAGGAAAATCCCCTATTAAAGCCTTTATTAGACTAATAATATAATATATATATACTTTAAACCTAAACTCCTTACTAGCATTAAGATCTATAAATAGTTAGAGCTTTTTATTAAAATAATAGAGAATTATTAGGCTAGTAAATAGTTTTTAGAGCTAATAGAACGTATTAAGCTCCTTTAGCGTAGGTTTACTAAGATAAGTTCTATAAGCTAACTTTTTATAAGTATTACCCTAGATACTAGATAAAGCTCCTTATTATATAGTAGTATTATAAATAGACTTATTTAGATAAGTCTTTTATAACTAAAGGGGTTTTATAATAGCGGTATAGAAGGTAATATATTAACGTAGATACCCCGTTAAATTAAGGTACTATTCTAGGGCTATTAAGTTAATTAGGAACCGTAGGTTAATAATAGTAGCTAATTTCTCTTCTACTATAACTAATCCTAGAGCGTCTACCTTTTAGCTGAGGAGGTAGACTAATAGGAAGCTAAGAAATAATTTCTTAGGTAATAAATAAATATTTATATTATTAAGAGCCTAGAACACCTAATTAAGATAGTTAAGGTATTCTTCTAGAGATCTTAAAAAGATAATAATATTATTAATGTATATATAATAGAAATACTAAAACGGCCGGAGAATTCTATCTATTATACGCTATATATAAGCCGGGGAATTATAGTATCCTATAACTAGGACGTTAAATAACTCTTAGCCTTAATAACTAGCTATTATAAGATAATAATAATATAACTTATTAATAGACTATTAATAAAAGAAACTCGCCGCGTTAATAGTACTAATATAGGTAGTACCTTTTAATAGAGCTAATATCTTAGCTTATAATAAGATAGGATATATATCTAGTATAGTAATTTTATTTAAGGCCCTAATATCTACTACTATATAGCCTTTATAAAGGCCGTCTATAGATTACTTCTAGATTATAAAATATAAAAATAAAAATAGGGTTAACTCTATTATCTAGTCTATTCTACCCTATTTATATAGCTTATTAAATTTATTATTAATAACTTCTTTATCTACCTTCCCTAGGGGATAAACCCTAGCCTAGCTAAGTCTATAGATTTCTAGCTAGTTATTTATAAGCGGGATATCTATCTATTAAGACTCTAGGATATACGTTATAATCCTAGTATCTTATTATAGGTTTAGGTATTTATTAACGACGTCCCCTAATAAGGCCCTTATTTAAGGGGTACCGTAGACTATTACACCTAATAGGTAAGAAGACTCTATCTCTAGGGCTATAAAAGACTCTATCTCTAGGGCCGTAGTAGTAGGTACTATTACTATAAATACTATAGTAGTAGTAATAAGATATTAGAGATTAGTTTTAACCTAGTTAGCTACCTTAGCCCTTTTAGGGGGCTAGGTAGTAAGGTTATTATAGAAGGCTTTTATAAGGAAATAATTAAGAGTATTATACTTAGTAACCTAGCTAAGTCTCCTATTCTTAGCTAACTTAATTTTACTATTAATATTATTCCTAATAAAGATATAAGATATCTTATAGTTAATAATATAGGCGTAGATAGAGAGGTCTTCTAGCTTATCTAGCTTAAAGATTAAGTCTTGATCCTTTAGAAGATTAAGTAACTAATAATAGGGGCTTATAATTTAAACTTATTTATTATTATAAGGGCTAATAATAATATTAGCCTAACTAAATACTATAGTATTAATATAAGTTCCTTTACTAGAGACTTTAATATAGACTTTAAGGTTTTAATAAGAATATATTATTATTAAATTCCTCTTAAGGTTAATAATAATACCTTTAGGTTTAAGGATATTAACCCTAATTAACGCCTTTATCAAAAGGTTATTAATAATATATAATTCTCTCTTAATAAAAGTAGTACTATTACCCCTAGGGATATATATTAGTAGCGTAGTATATTTATTAGTATTATACTTTTTACTACTAATACCTCTTACCTTTATAAGCGTTAGTATTTTAGAGATTTTAGCTTATAAGAACTATTATTATAGAAACTTCCTATCTATTAGGCTTATAATATAACCTATATCTATATAAAGCTTATATAAAGGATAGTTAAGGTCTAGGGTAAACCTAATCTAAATAGTAATAAAATAATAGCCTTTAAAGGTATATCCCCCTAAAGTAGTCTATTTAGAAGTACTTTAAATAATAGCTTATAGAAGGCTTTAGTAGGTACTACTAACTTTAGCTACCTTAGATAATATTGTAATAGTAATTAAGACCCTTATTATATAATAACTATAGCGAATATAATTATATAAGGTATTATTAGATAAGAATATATTAGAGTATATCTAATAAGTAAAGGCTTTATTAGATAGGATTAATAGAAAATAGGTTTTAATAGTATTATTACCCTTATAACTTTTAGGATCTTAATTATATTCCTAAGAATCATCTAGGTATTAACCTAGACTAGGGTTAGTCTAGTTTATAGACTAATAGTACTTATCCTTATAAATATTATATATTACCTACTTATTATATAGCTCTTCCTAAGGATTCCTATCCTTAATAGTAGCCTAGTAGGTATAAAGCCATTACTACGCCTAATTATATAGCTTATATAAGCGATTACTATTTAAAGCGTTTAGTAGATAGTCTAAACCTAGGTTATAGTTCTAGTATTAACTCTACCTAGGTAACGCGTTTCCGTTTATAATCTATAAAGGTTATTAAGGACTAGTAATCTAAGCCTATTAAGGGTTATTATTAAAGTTTCCTTAATTATTTTTATACGGTATAAATAGTATAAATAGTTAAGTATTCTAATTATTATAGTTTAGCCTTAGGGGCCTACTACTATAGTTAAAACTATTACCGCCGAATTAGTATATAGGATAATTTAAATAAGAAGTATATTAACTTAATTAAGGGTTATAATAATTATTATCTTAATAATTATTATAGTAAGTATTAGGCTTTATCTTAAAGCCTTTCTTAATAAGGCCCTTATTTCTATAAATATTAAACTAAGTATCCTTCCTATATCTAAGTTCTTTAAGGAGGCCCTTAATTATTAATTCCTTAGTTAGTAATAATAGATCCTAATATAATTATCCGTCTATATATTTAAATACTAGGAGGACTTAGGCTTACTCTATAGTAGTAATATTAGTATTTTTACTATTTAGGATAATACTAGAGATATAGTTAGTTAGATCCCATTAATTTTAAGCGTCCTTTACTATATAGCGGATATTTTCTAGTAGATTAAGAGACTTACTAGGAGAGTCCTAAAAATGTTCTTATAGAGCTATATATTATTTAGTAATACTAGTAGAGTTATTTTATAGCCTAATATATATAGTACGTGATAATTAGTTAGTAAATTAATTATTAGCTTTCCTAAGTAGATATAAGTCTAGATTTAACTATATAAGAGTTAGATTTATAGTAGTAGCTTTTACTTTAACTCTATTAGTAAAGCTAAAAATATTATAATAGATATTATAACTATCTTTAACTTTAACTAGGGGTATATTAGGATCTAGATTAAAATACCTAATATCACGGGGCCTAAACTAAGGGATACCTACTATAATAGTAGGGTTTATAGCTGGCCCTGCGGTAGGCTAATTAATAGGCTAGTTCTAATATCTACTAGCTCTATTATTTAGGCTTTAAGAGAAAGTAGATATAGTATTAAACTATTTAGCTGTGAAACCTCTAATAGGTATATTCGCCTAGCTAGTATTACTATTATTATTTCCCCTATTTTCCGCTATATTTAAAGGCTCTAGCGGACTAGGAAGTTCTAGTCCTATAGGGTGATTATATATAGCTTCTTCTACTAAAGTTACTCTTATACCTACTAAGGATAGGGTAGACTCCGTTAGTATTAGTATTAGTAAAGTCGACCTTAGTAGTAAACGGATTAAGGTCTCTATTAGGGAGGTAGGTACTAAAGGAGGCTACTATAGATAGTACCTTATAAACGCGGTAGCTTTCTTAAAATAATAATTTATTATACGGAGTTAGCTTTTATTAATAGCCTAGTTAATAGGCTAGGATAGTTTATTAACGTTAAGAAGACTAAGAGGCTCTAGAGATAATAACCTAGTATAGTACCGTTAACCTTATAAAGAATCAGAGGTACGGTTAGTCCGAGGAGGTCTAAGATTCCTATTAATAATAAGGGCTATTAGGAAATAACTAATATTATTAATAATAACCACGTACTCGTATCTAGTATTAATAAAATCATGTAATTAAAAAGTAAGGACGAGGGTTTCCCTATTAGTAGCTAGGATAAGCGGTAAGTAGGGAAATATCTAGGGAAATATCTAGATTTACTTAGTAAAATACTAAGGTTTCTCTAAAAATCCTAATAATCTAATAAAATCCTAATACTATTAGGAGGTAGTAATAGGTAATAAATAAGGCTCTTATTAATTATAGTTTTTAAGGAGACTTCTATAGTTATTATTAGTTACGGAAGGCTTCTTTAGCTAGCCATAATAAGTATTAAATTAATTAGGGAAAAGTATATAGAAGACTAGTAAGGACTTATACCTTAAGGCTAGTACTATAATAGCTAGTAGACTATATATAGCTTATTAGTAGTTAATAGTACTAATAGTAGCTAATATAGTATTATTATTATATATTATAACTATAATTAATAATATAGTAAAGTAGTAAAAGGTTATAGAGAAGAGAAGCTTCTCGCAGGTACAAGACGTGCCTGCAGAAGGCTTCCGCTCTCTACGCTACGTATTACTAGCTATATAGCGATAATTGTAATACTAATATTCTTTAACTTATTTTATAATATTAGTAGATAAGTATCTTCTTTATCTATTATTAATATATAGTCTAGTTACCTTAATAGGGCGTTAGTTAGATTCTTAGTACTTATATAATAGTATATTTTAAAGTTATATATTATAAGCTTTATTACCTAATATACTTATCTCCTTATTAATAATAATATTATCTAGAAATACCTTAAGTTATTATAATTAGTAATTACTATAATTAGGTATAAGCTACCTTCTAAGAAATACTATTATACCTAGAATACCTTAATAATTATAAGTAGTTCTTAATTATAAGTCTTATATCTAGTTTCTACTAAATATAATTTATAAGAGTAGAAGGTAATAGGATACTACTCTACTTCCACCCCTTTAACGCTAATAAGGAACTTTTATAATAAAATAGTTATAATAGCTAGAATTAAAGTATTAGTCTCTAGTTAGATTTCTCTTATAAGGTTAAAATATATAAGTAATAGTACCTCTTAAAAGAGTTACTTTAGCTACTTAAATACTACTCTTATAATATTACTTAATATTAACTTTCTATTTTTAATATATAGATAATTATTTTTTAAATAGTCTATTAATACCGCGGTAATAGAGGAATAGTATTTAATAAAATAATAATAGAAATTAGTAAACTTTAAAAAGATCTAAATATCCTTAATACTCTTAAGTTCTAGCTATTTTATTATAATATCTACTTTATATAGATTTATATATACGCCGTTATAACTAATAATAAAGCTAAGGAATTCTACCTTTACTATTATAAATTTATATTTCTTTAAGCTAATATAAAGTTTAAATTTATAAAGATATTATAATACTACCTTTATAACTCTAATATAAGACTTTTTATCCTAGGAGTAGATAAGAATATTATCTAGATAAATAATATATATAATATTAAATAGTCCCGCTAGGGCCTTATTAATATATACTTAGAATAAGGTAGGTATATTAATAAGTTTAAAAGGTATAATTATATATTTAAAATAGCTATACCTTATATAGAATATAGTTTTCTATTTATTATCCTTTCTTATTTATAAGTAATAATATATATCCTTAAGATCTAACTTAATTAAGTACTTAATATTAATTAATCTTATTAATATTTTATTAATTAATAGAAGTAGATAGTAGTTCTTAATTATAATCTTATTAAGCGCCTTATAATTAATATATAAATATAGTATTCTATCCTTTTTTAATATAAAAAGAATTAATATACCTACTAGACTTATAAAATAATAAATCTACCCCTTTTTTAAAGCCTATTTAAGGTACTTCCTTAATATATATAACTCTTTCTCTAATAAGTTATAAAGTAGATTAAAGGGAGGTTCCTTATTCTCCTTTATATTAATTATATAATTATAATATATATAGTCTAGTAGCGCCCTAATATTCTTAATTAAGAAGATATCTTAGAATTCTTAAAATTTTAGAAGGAGCTTAACTTTAAGTAGTAGGCTTTTATTACCTACTCCTAAGTATATTATAATAAATATAATACTATTAAGCTACTCCTTTAGGGCTTTAATAGTATTAAAGTACTCCTTAATATTACTTCTCTTAATAGGGAATTACTAGTTTTATATAAGTTAATCTACTTAGGGATTTTATTCTTCTAATTATAAATACCTAAGGTAGAAGTTATAATTAAGGTTTATTATTATATAAAAGGCGCCCTTATAATATTATATAATACTATTAAAATTAATAAGTTTAATTTCTCCCTTATAAGAACTTAGTAAGAATATTAGGTTTTTAACTCTATTATATAAGGTATTACTAGAGCTTAAGTCTATTTCCTAATCCTACTCCTTTATTAAGTATATATTAATATAATTAATATCTACTCTAAAATTAATTAGTATAATAAATTCTCTTTATAAGCTCTTAAGCTCTACTTATATTATAATAATAAATTATTATATCTACTTCTTCCCTTATATTATAATAGTAGATATAATTATAATACTTAAGGGTTTTTTTAAATTTAAGCCTTTCTTAGCTAGCTTATTATTAGATATCTTATTAGTTATAAGCTTATTAATTATAATACTTATAACTATTAATTTTATACTCTAATAATCCTTAGTTATATATCCCTTCTTTTAATAATTATAATACTTAATAGTAGAAAGGTTAGGCTTAGGCCTTTAAGGAAGGTATAATAATACTTTAATAATGCCCCGCCCTTCTTACTTTATATATAAGCTATTATCTCTTTACCCTTAGAAATTTCCTCTTACTCTTTAAGGATATTAACCCTTAATAGGAGTATTATCCCTTTAATCTTTATATATAAATAGTATTATATAAGGCTCTAATTAGGTTACTAATATAATAAGAGTATCCCTTATCTCTAGGATATTAAATTATATTATAAGTTAATTATAAAGATCCTTATATAACTTATTTAAAAGGTTATTATAGAGTATATACTTTATTAATAATTTAAGCTATCTTTTTAACTTAATAAGATAATTTATAAAGTTTATAATCTTTTAATATTCCTTTTACTTAGCTTCTAAGTAGTACTTATTAATTATTAGATATTAATATTAAAGATCTTCTATTTAATTTATTAAGAAATTATTAAAGTATTCCTAGGACTATTTATCCTTTAATATATCTTTTATATACTTATACTATATAGCCTTAGGGTCTAGGGCTATATATTATAACGCGTATTAGATTTTTATAAAGTTATTAAGAAAATAGGCTATACTTATTTTAATTATTTTAATTATATTATTAAATTATTTTTAATATTCTTATACTAACTTCCTATTATATATATATATAAGTCTTATAACCTAAGAATATAGGTTTTATATTAAAGACGCTTTAGTTCTAATTCTTCTACTAATAATAAGTAATAGTAATAACCTACTTAAGTAGTATTATTAATATATATTTCCCGCTCTAACTCTTATAAATATTATTATAGATCTTATATCTATTACCTCTTAGAGACTTCTTCTTTAAGTTCTTATATCCTTTATAATAGTACTT
>JAABUP010002065.1_pt1 | contig 40375 bp, 57 predicted proteins | sample 5559201 | NCBI WGS metagenome assembly JAABUP01 (sample SAMN10711887, study PRJNA513373) | rock metagenome | isolation source: Antarctica rocks | place: Antarctica | reverse complement strand
GTGTAAGAAATGCAAAGATGTCATTGTTGGTTTGCCTGCGTATGAAATCATGTCAGCCACTTAGCAGTATACAAACCTGTTCACAGCATGCTTCATGATATCACCATGGCATCTCTGATCCATCATATAGTAAGTACTTGCCAGTCTGCGTCTGTGTCAAAGCCATTATCAGCTTCATCATGGCCTGTACGCTTTGCCCAGTTGTCAGAGTTGGACCATATCCTACAAGCACCAATACCTCTTTGAGACTGTGTGTTGCCGTAAGCACAACTACTACACTGTGTTCCTACAAAAACATTTTAAAATCGTGTGTCCTGAAGCATTAGTATGTATACAACAGCTATGACGCCTTGCTACCTTGGCTATGTGCGCCAGAAGCACATGCATCTGCTATGCACGCAAACGCAGGTGACAAATAGCAAGTCAGCTTTGAGTGCTCGCTGTGATGTAAAGGCTACGTTATATAAGCACAGTGCAGTAAGGGCAAGTCTGCAAGCTGACCTGGCCTGATAGCGCTCATCAAGTCACTTGCACTTGCCCCCATATCAGTCGCAACAAAGCCAGGGTGCAAGCTGACCACCTTGAAGTCATCCTTCTTCAGGTCATTTGCCAAAACAGTTGTTTCTGCACATGGCATTAGAATGCTGAATACGCAACTTTGTAGCAGTACTGGCACATATGCAGCAGTCCATATGCAGCACTAGTTCATATCCAGCTGTGCTTCACAACCCAGCATGATCTGCAATGAGCATTGTACAACCAATATGCTAATGGCCCAGGTGGTCAATGTTGCTGTCAATGCCAATGCAGAAGCATAATGCTGATCTCTGCAAGGCTGAAATCTCTGGGTGCAAGCTTACCCATGTTGACTGCAACCTTGGATGCTCTGTAGCTCAGGGCCATGCCAGCATCGCTTGGGCGGTCATCATTGATGAATGAGGCATTCTGGGTCAAGCAGCCAGCATCTGAGCTCATGTTGATGATTGTCCTTTTCTTGCCGCTCTTCAGCAATGGCAGGAATGCTTTGGTCACAGCAAAGGTTCCAACCACATTGGTCAGCAACACATGCTTCAGATCCTCCAATTCCCTGCAAATGACAAAGCGGGTTCTCAGTTGAGGTTGCAGATTGAACGCATGTACATGCATTGCACCTGACAGTGCGCTTTCACAGCATGGCACAGCATGCTTACTGGTCTTTGATTTGGGCGAAAGTGCCCAGGACCCCGGCATTGTTGATCAGGAAGTCAATTCCATCCTTATGTGCTTTTTTCACTGTCTCCACTGCAGCCTGTAGGACAGCTGAAAGTCGTGGCTTCCGTTGATTGCGTTGTGGCGTCGCGCCGTCTCAGCTTATTCATATAATACCTGGACTGTGTTCGAGTCTGATAAGTCTAAGGTGACCGTGAATAGCCGACCTGCGAACTGCTGGCTCAATTTTTGCAAGTCTTCAGCCTTCTCAGGTGATCTGGTACCCGCGATTACAGTTGTGTTTGGCAGGTCTAGTATCTACAGAGGTGCACACACACACTGTGTCGAAGTATTACTCTCAGTGCTGTACCAAACTGCCAATCGTGCTGATAAGGTCCTTGCATACCTGATTCACAAACTCGAGCCCAATGCCTCGATTCGCGCCGGTAACAACCCACACTGTGCTTGCCATCTCGCTGAGAGCTGCGAAGTGACGAGGTGGGTTTCAAAGTGCTTAGGCAGGTTACGACGCTGGGACCAGCAGCTTGGTTGCTTGTGTTGCTCAGTGGAAGTCTCGACTTGGTCGACCCAATTCGATGCGCATGCGGTCCGCTCTTCGCGTAGAATGTCGACCGGTGTTTGCCTTGCGGACGAAGATTTGCATGTGTCATCATATCTATCACGTGCAAGATGACTACTCCGACAGATTACAGAAGTCAAAGCCTGCAAAGATTTATGTCAGGGAGCAACGCCGCAACGAGCGCGCTGAAGGTTATTGGAAGCGGTCTTGTCAGATCAATGTTCAGCAGCCGAAGATACACGTGCTGTATGTATTGAAATGCTGGAACAGCTTGAAGTGCATCAGTGTCAGAACTTCTGACTCTTAATCCCAGTGATGGCCGCTCTCTCAGCAGACGTGAGGACAATTGCACTCTTGTGCTGGCAAAATTGCTGTGTTCTCACTCTAATTTTTACAACATGCACCTGGACACAGCAGTCATGCTGTCTGCTGCTGCTGCTGGTCAAACGTGTCTCCTGCCAGCTGAAGTCAAGCTTGCTTCTGCAATGCACAGGTGAAGGTCCAGTACAGTGACCCTGCCGGAACCTTCTTGCACACAAGCACTGGAAAACAGGTGGAGGTTACATTGCGATACGGACACAGACCTGGCACTGCAGAAGTCGAGATCGGCCTCCCTAAGCTGGTATATTTCAGCAAATTTTGGAAACAAACGCCTAAGGCTTGGCTGAACTGCCAGCTTATCTGAGACAATGTTGGCTGCAGCTGTCCCTCCCAATACAGCCGCCCATGGCCTTGCTTGCAAACAAGATGGCTGATGGGATGCTGGGACTGCGCTGGAGCAAGGTCAAGCTGGGGTGCGGCAGCAGCGCAGCAGTAAAGACAGTGCAGGCAAGCCATGTGGGCTGTGGCTCAAATATACTTGGCTTGCAAGCAAAATACGCACCTTGTGGCCTGAATGTGACAACAGTACAGATGATTCTGCAATGGTGTCGCTACAGTCCAGGCAATAGCATGCAACAATATACATGCTTCCAGGTATGAAGACGCGGAAGGTCTGTGTCATGACTATGTATTCAGCCGGTGTCTGCTGCAGGTGATGCTGTCACATGGGGACCCTATTGCATTGCAAAAGCTGGGCCAAGCAATGAATGCAAGTCTGGCCAAAGCAGCCAACAGGCCCCTGCAATCCCTGTCGTCCAACACCCATCAGGTATTACCCTGCATCTGCAAGCAAGCTGATCTGTTGCTTTGGTGTGTGCTGCCATGGTATGCAGCATGACAAGTGATCAGTAGGTAGTCAGTGCAAAGCATGCTGCTTTAGTATTTAACAGGGCTGCAGTACCTTGACTGGCCTCTGGTACAGTAGATGTCACTGCACCCCCACATGCAGCAGGAGGGGGGGGGAGGGTTCATCAAGCATTTGCTTTTTCTGCTAAACATGTGTCTTTCCCTAGGGGCATGACATACAGCCCTGAGTAGCTCCCTGCGCGAGGTCCTGATTTGGCAGTCAGCATGCCAACAGTGACATATATTGACATTGTCTGACCAGACTGCACAAACAAACCTTTGTCATGTTCTGCACCCAGTCGATGTCTAATACGCCTTCCTTTTGGTCCTGAAGCATGCACTAGCAAAGTACACATCTACAAATGTCCTCTTTTGCCTGTGACCAGCAACCCATGCTTGCACATCCGAAGGAGCCAATGCAGAGCAAACAGTTGTTATGACTTGACAGCTTTTCAGAGTAGTCTATATTGTTGTCCACATAGGGAGGAGTGGCTGGCTTGAAGCGTAAGGCCAGTCAGATGTCAGGTGCAAGCTTTGGGTCTGCCATCAGCCGCGGCAGCGCTGCAAGTGGAGCATCTGCTGACAGCAAGGTCAGGCATGTTGCATCTCCTGATGGCCTGTGACTCTTCTAATGCACTATGCAGCAATGTCCTCTGCTTGGCCAGTGCTGCATTGCATGCTGTGGTGTTGTGGTATATGTGATTTCAGCCTGTAGCTTCAAGCACAACAGCTGTACTGGCATGTCAACTTGTCTTCAAGAGCGCTGACAATCTGGGCACACTTCAACTGTAGCACAACACAGCAACACCCCTGTGACCTAAATTCATCGTCACGACAGCCACATGATGATGCAGGCTTCAGATGGGCCTAACGCTGAAGAGCTGCCAGCACTGTCACAGGAGCAGCAGCACATTTTGGCCCAAGTCAAGTAAGCAGTTGTTGTGTGACCCCATAGCTCAATCACACTTTGTCTGGTGACGTCTTCTGTGTCAGCATTTGTCCACACAGCTTGAACAAGATGTCCCAAGTGTAACTCTTGAGCTCCCATGCTGCTCCAGGCTCCATGTCATGCATGCTGACAGCCTGACAGTTCAGACACATGCAACAGGCCATAGTCTATGGTATCGCACAGAAGATTGGCTCACCAATGTCTTGAATGCCTGCACCTCCAAGTTCCCTCCATACCTCATGCACTGTTCTGGTTTACGTCTTACAGCCTATACACATGTCAAGTAGAGTTTACAGCTAACGCATTTCATGCATTTCTCTCCAGCTGGTTGGCGTGCAGGGAGGGGCACAGTGTGTTCTTCACTGGCTGTGCGGGTACGGGAAAGTCACTGCTGCTGAAGCACATTCTGCGCACCTTGCCCAAGGACAGCACTTTCGTGACTGCTTCAACCGGCCTGGCTGCTTCTGCCCTTGGAGGCACCACCATCAATGCATTTGCTGGTGAGCGCTTGTCACTCCTGTGTCATTGGGCATGTTCTGCCCTTCATGCAGCATCAGCCCTGCCTTTCTGATGACCTTCCATTGGGCATGTTCTGCCCTGCATGCAGCACCAGCCCTGCCTTTCCGGATCACCTACATCGAAATGCTGCTTCTGTCGTTGGATGCACCACCATCAATGCCTTTGACTGGTGAGTGTAGGTTGGTTCGCTTGCATTGAGCAGATTCTGCGCTTGACAGGAACACGTGCTTTGCTTTTCTGACAGCCCCTTCTGATCTTTGCTGCGCCTGCACTACTTTTGGTGCTTTTGCTTTTGCTGTAGGCTCCATCATGGAAGCAGGCAACAGACAGCAAGCCCTGTCAAAGACTGTCATGCTCACACACTGGCCTCTTGACACACGCTGTAACGTAGCACACTCCCCACATGCTTTGTAGCCAAGCGCAGCCTGTTGTACAAACTGCAGCGACATGGGCAGCTCTAGCATTCGGTGCTTTTCGTCAGTGTCATGCCAATCTCAGATAGCCACATCGTGCCTGCCTGCAATGTCCAGGGTTCAACCTGCAATGTCTAGGGTTCAACCTGCAATGTCTAGGGTTCATCCTGCAATGCCTAGGGTTCAACCTGAACCATAGTTCAATGCAACACATTTGGCATGTGCAGGTATTGGCAAGGGGGAAGGTGACTTGGGGCAGTTGGCAAAACTGGCCTCCCGTCCTGATGCTGCGCAGCGCTGGCGCAGGGCAAAAGCCCTGGTCATAGACGAGGTCAGCCCTACCACCATGTCTCTGGTGCATGTCGCTTAATGCTGTCAAAACTGTTGTGACTAATGTTGTTACTTCTGTTCTGTGGCACAGTCATTCACTACTGATACACAGGTGACAGTTGCAGAGGGCAAGTCCTCTTCTCTAGGTCCGCGATGCTACTGTTATGACTCTGTTTGTCACTGTGATTTATGCTGCTGTTCTGCTGCTCAGCTGTGCAAAAGGTTGAAATCTGACATGGTGTCTATAGTGCCGCCATTATTATCCCCAATATCTGTTTACAGCACCAGAGGTTCCTGCCCTTGCATGCAAGGCCAACATGGTAGCATTTGCTGCTTTTCAATGGGCGCGTCTCCCATCTGGCAGGACAGAGTATGCCAGCCTGGCTTGCAGAGCAGGACATGCCAACAGCGCAAAAGCAATGACTGGAGGAGTCCTGCAAAACAACTCCGAAAAGTGCCCATGACTGCAAGCACAACCCCTTCAAACATAGCAATTGCTGCAGTCCTGTGTTCAAGGGCAGCTGGGTTTCTGCAATGCACATGACCTCATCTTCAATATTGCGTCACTGTACTCAACTGACACCCAAGGCTGGCGTTGTTGCAGATTTCCATGGTTGATGGTGCACTGTTTGATGCCCTGGAAGCCCTAGGGAGAGGCATCAGAGGCAAGCAAGAGCCATTTGGAGGCATACAGCTCATACTGGCAGGTCAAATCCGTGACTTTCCGCAATGTACATCTGGATTGCAACATGCTGCTGTACTATGTCACAATGGCTTGAGCTCATTTGTATATGCACAGGAGTGGTACTACACCATTGCACCTGATGTACAGCATGTCACGTGATGCAGCTTAGGCAGAGCACAATTTGAAATTTGGACCGACTTGTATGTCATCAGCAATGGGCTTGTGCCAGGCAACAGTGACTGATAATTTTATTGACCTGATGTCTGTCCAGACATAAGGTCAGCTGTGTTGTTTCATGTTTTTGAACACTGTAACAATTGCGTATTGCGCAGCAGTACAGGGTTTGTGTACTGAACACCAAAGCAGCGCAGGTGACTTCCACCAGCTTCCCCCAGTGGCCAAGGGCAAGGAGGCGGCAGCTGCCAGGAAGTTCGCCTTTGAGGCTGCCACCTGGCGGCACTGTGTGCACCACTGTGCGCAGCTCACCAAAGTCTTCCGGCAGGTATCAAGATCAAGCCTATGTGAACTCTGTACTTAGTCAGTTTGTTGAGACTTAACTGATCAGTTTAGGGATGGTGTGACTGGAGCGGATTGGACCAGAGTAAATCAGAGTAAAATCAAACACAGTAGATCAGACCAGACTATCTTAGATCAGTTTCAAATAGCTTAGATTACAGCAGACTGGGTCAGATTAGGTCCAGAAGAGAAGGTTGGCAGAAGCAGCTCACTGTCTGCTGTGACTGCCTGCTGCTCAGTCAGCCCTGCAGCTTAGAACTGTGAGATTCAAGGCCATGGTGGACAGCCTGACTCTGCTCATAAACTGCTACTATGTTCATAGCCATAGTACGAGCAGATACTGGAATTTGCACTGTGCAAATTGACATCAATGAGTGCAGATATATTACTTTCGATACCTTCACTGACATCAATGAGTGCAGATACTGATACCGTATCCTCTGACATCAATGAGGGCTGGTACTTCAGCTGGGATGTTGATGATATGTGTTCACTTGTCATGCATTCTCACAGGCAGATGAGGAGTTTGTGGACATGCTGGCCAGCATCAGGTCTGGAAGATGCAACCCCCAGGGCAGCGTGGTGGAGCAGCTGCAGGGCCGATGCGGCCAAGCCCTGGACACCTCTGATGGGATTCTGCCAACCAAGGTAGGCCTTGTTGCATCTGTGTGCACATGCCTCCTGCCTCAAGAAATCTGAGTCTGAATCCTATTGAAGGTCCTCTCTATTGGTGTTGATGTGAGAAACCACCAAACTAAAGCTGAAAAAGCACACAGTGCTGCCCTGCAGCAAAGTTTGCAGTGCAGATCTAGCCTTTCTTCAAGGACAAGTGGACATCTAGGCTTTTCCCTGGCAAAGCTTGAAGCTTGCTATGCTGCCCATCTCAGCCCAACAGCAGAGCATTCCAAAAGTAGTGTCTTATGGCAAAATGTTGCGGCAGGGCTTTGCCTGGCAAGGCTTTTTGCAGCAGGCTGTTCTTGGCATAATGTTTGCAGTTGGGGTTTTGCAACAGTTCCTCGCAAGACAGATGAAGCTCTCATGTGGAGAGCAGACTGACATGAGGCCTATGTGTGTCCAAAAGCGCCCAACAGCAGTACATCACACTCTGTGCCCCCTTGCATGCTCCTCGTGGTCTTGTCAACAGTCAGCTACACGCAAATCAGCAAGGTTGACAGCGATGGGGGGGAGGGCAGGGGGGCAGCCAGGTGCTTTGCCCTTCGGCATTTTTTGTCACACTACTCAAAACTGATACTCTACCATGTAACAGCTCTGTTTATATTCTGTTGCAGCTGTGAGGTGCAGCTGCTTAGTAAATACGTAGAGTGAGCATGAGTCTGAGCGAAAGTCAGAGCCTGCCATGGGAACCACAACGTAACGCTAAGCCTGATAAGAACACTAACCCTGGTCACAGCTCGAGCCAGGAAACAACCATCAGCATGGTGACAAACCTAAGCATATTAGCGATGCTGAGTATAGTAGCCAACGCTGACAATGCTGATGCCGTGTGCAGCTGTACACACATAGGGAGGATGTGGACCTGGTGAACAGCCAGCAGCTGCAAGCCTTGCCTGCCCAGCCTGTGCGCTATGTGGCCCAGGACTCTGGTGCCAGCATGGACCTGCTCAAGACTGCCTGCCCGGTCTGCCTCCCTTCTGCTGCTTTGTCATGCTCCCAGATGCCTTTGCCTTGATGCAGAAGGAGGCTGGATTTGCACCCAAGCTTGTGCTGCTTCCCCCTCTCCTGCCTGACTTTCCTTCTGTGATGCTGTTGTACTGCTGCTGAAGTGTGGGGAACCGTTGGATCGAGTTGTTCAAGCAGCATTGTGTGACATGTTGACAACCCAGCGCTGCATGTTGCGCTGCTAGCCACCATAGAGGTGTGGCATGTCATGCATCATGCACACCACAATCAATTATTGGTGAAATGATTACCAGGCTTTGCAGCAACTGCAACGCATTATCATTTCACCAAGATGACGTGATCAAGTCAGCCCTGTGCAGGACGACTCAGTCTTCACCAAGGCAGTCATGACCTGGCAGGTTCATGTTGCTACAGTCATGATCTGGCACATGCTTATCATTGCAGTCATGAGTTGGCAGGTTTTCATTGTAGTAACGCCCTGGCGGGTGGTTTCCATTATAATCACGCCCTGACACAATAAAGTCATTGCAGTCGTGCCCGGCAGGCTGTAGTCATGACACCTGTCAATGGTTCATGTATCATCTGCTGATGTAGTGTTGACTGTGCAGGCCCGGGGCACGGTGGAGTTGAAGGAAGGCGCACAAGTCATGCTGATCCGCACCCTGAGCGCCAGCAGGGGGCTGGTGAATGGGTCCAGGGGGGTGGTAGAGAAGTTTGTTGGGGGTGCTCTCAAGCTGCCCGTTGTGCGCTTTGCAAATGTGAGCATCAATTTGCGCTTTGGACTCCATTGCTGGCTATTGTCACTCTTGCTGTAGACAATGTGTTGATGCTGGTTCTGCAGCAGACCAGTGCTGTTCTGGCTGCTGCGATGGTGTGCTGCAAGGACCCTCTTGTAGATCGTGTCAGCTTGTGCACATGTGCATGCACAACTGCAGTGGTACTGTCGAAGGAGGGGCAAGAGCGCTTCCTACTGTTGATGTGTGCAGGGGGAAGTGAAGACGGTGGGGAGGGAGAGATGGGTACTTGCGTCAGGGGGACGCATCATGGCTGTCAGGTCTCAGGTCAGTGACCCCTCAAACCCCCCCCCCCCCCCATGTGCTGTCTCAAACCCCTGTGTGTGCCAGGCGAGTTTGTCATCCTATGTCAAGCTGACAGTTGTTATGCTGTGAGAGGTCAAGGACGACTTTGGCTTTTGCTGTCAAAACCTGCCTGCTGTTTGACGACATGTCTGTGATGTCGTGTGTGTGTATGTGTGTGCAGATTCCTTTGGACTTGGGGTGGGCCATGAGCGTCCACAAGAGCCAGGGTATGACCCTAGACAGGGTCGAGGTGAATCTGGAGAGGGCTTTTGAAGCAGGCATGGCCTATGTGGCTCTTAGGTAAGGCTTACTCGACCAACGTGAAATTTTCCTCGTTGACGCACCTCAATCAGTCAAGGCTTCAGGAGTGTATTTGCTGCAGTCAATACCTTAGCAGTACATTTGTTGGTCTCATGTTGTGCAGCATGCCTACAGCAGACGTAAAGCCAACACCATGATGTGTTCTAAGACATCTGTATTGAATGCCAACCTTGAGTTGCATCAATTCAGCGCTGCTGATGTGCCATGCCAACCAAAAGCCATTTTGCAATGCTGTGCAGGGAAGCGCATTCAAACGCAAATGAATGTTCCCAGCTGCAATGCACTGCTGTGTTTTGTTTAGCAATTGCATCATCAGGAGGAGAGTATTGCTGGTCTGCAGTCTTCAAAACGAATAACGTGGCTTTTAGATGCCTTGCCTCACCTTCTGTGCTTCCTTTGATGCAGCCGTGTCAAGTCGCTGCATGGGCTACGACTGCTTGGTGGCATCAGCAGACAAGCCCTGGCAGCAGATGCCAAAGTGCTGGCCTTCTACAAGTCTATGCAGCGGCATGTGAACTGATTTGCTTGATTCAGCCTGATCTTGCTTTCACAAGTGATCACGAGCTTGTTGCTGTACTGTGTACTTCCTTTTGCATCATTAGATGGCAAACATATTTACCCCTTATCCGCTTTGTGTCTGTCAAGCAACTCAGCTCAATAATGAATGGGCACATGCCTGACAACTTTGGTGTTTGAGCCCTGCCAAGTCACAGCATGAGCAACAGCACACCACATACCAGAGCAGCAGCACTGATACTAAGATGCATCTTTTCCGCCATGTCATGCATCAACTTCCATGCGATGCTGTGCACAGCTATTTGACGCAGACTAACCACGAATGTCAGCAACTGCAACCTGTCATGTTTTGAACAGCGTTATGAAGCAGGACCAACTCATGTGATGTAGTAGGAAGCGTGTGGTGACCAGCCCATGGGCAGTCTCATTTCAACATACGCTGCAGCGCCCTCAAAGCCCCCATTCTATACTCATATTTGGTGACCAAACCCTCCAAAGCGCGGTTTTCTACGTAGCCAGTGACAGGCAAGTTGTTGCACTCTGAGCAAGCAAGCTCTCCCCCAACAGTCTTGCCCTTCATCAAGCAGCCATAGCAGAAGGTATGTCCACAAGGGGTGCACACGACAGGGTTCTTCAGTAGGCTGACACAGGTCATACAGGTGTACAACGCCTCTTGAGCTTGCTCCGTGTGCACCAGCTTGCTCACAGTTGCCCGCAGCTCCTTCTCTTGCTGTGACAGCGTCAAGGACTGTATCTGACCTGGCACCTACAGCCACACAATGATGCACTTCTTTCTAAAAAAGTTGCTATGATGACAATGCCAATTTGTATGATGACTGATGATGCACACATGCTGGACAGTCGCGTTACAGGAACCTGGCTTGCGAGCACGAGGGCTTGTGCTGAGACTGGTCGTCACCGGCTCTGATTACAATATGACAGCAGATGGCAGCAGTAATGGTCACAGCGCACTGCCGTTTCTGCGCAGCAGAACACCAGCAGCATGTCCTGCATGCCTGTCATCTCTGTGTAGATGTGACAGCAATTCAGGTTTTGCATGTGTAGCACCATCATTCACACCACCACAAAGCCCTCTGTCACCATGAGCACGACTCCTGAGCAGGAAACTTAATGCAAAACTGCATTGTGGAAGAAATGCCAGCTTGCTGCCATGAATTTCATGAGTTGCCATGTTGTTGGCACATGCAGACTACTGCCAAAGTCAATCACCTGCCCACTGCCAGATGCAGCTGCGGCCATCTCCCCCTCTGGGGCCACCAGCTGCTCTTGCAGCTTCTCAGCCAGATACAGGAAGTGCAGGCGCACATGACTCATCAGCTTCACCAGGAAGTCTGCCTTCTCTCCATCTGTCAGGCTGCGGTCAAAGCCTGATGCTGGTGCTGGGTTATGCGCCTCTTGCACTGCACCAACCTTCTTCAGATGATCCTCCAATGCAGTCACGTCATCTGCAGACAGAAGACACAGCCTGTGCTCCGCACTGGTCGTGGAGGTCAGGAACAGGTCAGCAAACGCAATCTATCAACTCAGCATGTACAACCATTCATCACTCAGGGGCTTTGTGAGGGTAGGCATGCCCATGTCTCATGGCCATGATGAGCCGTTCAAACACAACATTGTTTTGGGTTCACCTTTTCAAACAAGTCACAGAAGCAGTGCCTGTCAGCATGCTTACATGATTACCTTGCACACAAATGCAAAGATCGTCTGCTGTGCAACTGTACCTTGGCCTGTCGCACAAGGCCAACTGAAAACCCGCACACTACGGCATTTTGTTATACACCTTTTGACCCAATCAAGCTGTAGACCCCCCACGACGCAGGGTGAGGATTGATGATACCTGCCATGCCTTCAACGGTGTCCATGGCTTGTCTGACATTGGAAGCCAGGTGTGTGCTAGCAGCCATCAGCATGTCATTGCTCTGTGTCAGTTGGGCGATGTCCCTATGGGCAGTCTCTCCCACCTGGGCGATGCGCAGCTGCGCCTGCACCTGCTGGTTTGCCAGATCTTGCTTCAGCTGCAGCTGCGCCACCTGGGCCCTCTCCAGCTGCCTCGTGAACTGCAGCATCAGTCAACATCACACATGTACAGCATCAGTCATCAGTGAGTATACGATGGATCGAAAGCAGTGAGCAGCACTGCATGCACCCATTGTGTTATCAAATCCCTGCTTCAGCCTTGCTTGCGGCTGACAAGCCCTTCATCAAAATGCATACGCAATGCAACAGACAACGCAAGTTGACCCCACAAACCAAAGGCGTCATGATTGACATACATAAACATTACCATACATACAACAGAACACAGAGTTACATACTAAATACCTGGATCTTCTCCACTTCCATGAGGTCCTTAGTGGCTTGCCTGTCGGCATCACAGCAGGCCTGCAGCCGCTTCATTTCAGCCTCCACCCGCCCCAATTGGCCTCTCAGTCGCTCCTGCTCTGCTGCCGTCTCCTCCAGAGCCTGCTGCCTGATCTTGGCTATGTGTGCTGCATACGTGGGTGCCTGCCTTGCCATTGCCTCCTGTAACACACATTGCAGCAAGTGTCCTGGACTGTTGGATCTGGAAATATGTCCCGTTGGACGTACTGATCTGCCAAGCCTGGTGAGATGCCTGAAGCATTGAGAGTCAAAGCACAGTACAGTATGCACCCAAGTATTTTTGTGTTAAGCCACGCAATGCATCAAAGCAAGTATGGAAGTGTTTGTACTGCTCCTGTTGCTGTGCAGCAATGCCAGCTACTCTTGCTGTGAGTCGGTTGCATCATCTTGACTGTGTGAGCTGCAGAATTGCAACTGTCTGCTGTAGGGCTGGCTTGCTGACACCCAAATCATGCACAGTACTTTCCCTGAAGGGATAAAGCGATGACCTGTCAGTCAGCTACCTGTTGAAGTGGGTTGAGTCGGTTTGTGACCCCTTTTTGGCTCTAGCACATTGATCTGCCAGTTGGACAGCACACTGGCAGGGTGGTCCTTGCTTGCTGATACCCAGGTCGCAAGGGGCACAACAACAGTAACAAACACACCAGTATGAGCTTAGAGCATATTCACGAGCAAAGCAGGCTTGCCTGTGTCAACTTGTGGCTCTTCTGTTCTCCAGCCAGCTGAGCTTGCAGGTCAGCGACAGCACGTTCCAACAGCACCAGCGCCGGTTTGCTGCCTTCCCCCTTCTGCTTCTGGACCAGGGCTGTTACCCGCAGAACCTCTATGTGCCCATTCAGCCCTGTGATCTGCTGCTCGAGGAGCTCTGAAAGCTGAGTCCATCTGTTGCAGCTGTGACTCACATCCTCCAAAACAGCGTTCACCCCCTGTGCAATGCAATCTTCATGTCATTCAGAAATCGTGCTGCTCACCCAAGCCTGAGTCCTTCGTTCAGCAGCTGCATACGCCTCTGACAATAGCATCCCAGCCAAACAAAACACGCAAGCACTGCTGGCAACAACATCATACTGGTGTACATGCTGGACACGAAGTTGTGCAAAATGCAATCTATACCATCTGACTGACTCACGTCACAGAACAGTCGCAACAGGTTTCAGCAGCTCTGTCAGCTTGCTGACAGTCAAGGCACACTGGTTCCATGTCCACAGTGACAGGCCCACCTGTTCAGCCTGACTGATCTGACGCTGCAACCTGGGCTCCAGCGCATCCAGCCTCTGGCATGCTGCATCAATGGCAGCATCAGCAGCCACATGTGCTTCCAGTCTAAGCCTGTGGGCTTCTGCCACCTGGCCCTCCGCTGTCTGCATCTGCACCTGCAGGCCGTGCACCTGCTGCTGCAGCTGCTGGCACTGCAAGTCTGCTCTTGCTCGGTCCTCGGATGATCTCTTCTCCTCAGCTGCAGCAGCAGCGTGAGTATTGGCGGCTGTCAGGCAGTCAGTCAGGAGGTTGAGACTGGCAAGGAGACGCTGAGTGGTGATCAGCAAGATCCATACTCCAATTCAAGTGTACTGCAAAAAGCGTCTACATAAGGTTGCTGATGCATGATGCGCAAGCATATGAAAACAAGTTGGATTTGTTTCAATACTGCAGAAGAGTAGCATGTGCTCCTTTGGCCCAAAGGCAAATCACATCATTTGCCACACCTTGGCTTGGCGGGCCATCCCCTCTGACTTGGAACACACAAACATACATCAGAATGACAACGCAAGCACATGTGGAGGGACAGTTGCCTGCCAGCTGCCTCTGCAGTTTGAGCATTTCCTTCTTGAGGTCCAGGGAGTTGTCATGTGTCATCTTCTCCAGCCGCTCTCCAGTTGCCAGCATCTGGTTCTGCAGTCTTTGGTTGTCCTCCTGTAGGCGCTTGCTCTGCTGCTTGTAAGACAGCACATCACTCTGGTAACTCAACACCTGCATCGGTCAAGTAAGATCTCACTGGTGACTGTCACAGACACAGTCATGTTTCACAGATAGCTCATCGGTTCAGTGGTAGAAAGAGAGATTGGGCTGATGCTCTCTGGACAAAAACTTCAGTGCTTAAATCCCCATCTCTGCAGTAGAGATGACATAGGTAGCCCACCATTTCAGTGGCAGAAAGAGAAGATGCGCCAACAATCCCATGATGAAGAGCTGAATATCAATCTGCAGCAGGTGGACATACCTGCTGACTGAGAGCCTGAGTCTCCAGTTGCTCACAGTGCAGCAGGTGCTGTGCCACCCGGAGCTGAGAGGTCAACAGGTCATCTTGCACCTTGCTGGCCTGCAGTGTTGTCTCCAGGCTGCTGCATGTCACTCTTTGCTCCTCACATTGCTGCCTGCACTTCACAATGCTCTGAGTCAGTCTTGTGATTAGGTGGCATCACATACTGCTGTAAGTGAAATTAGTCACTGCTTGGCAACACACATGGCTCTGAGTGAAGTTTGTGACTGGTTGGCATCACACAATTTTCAGAAGCTTGTGACTGGCATCGCCTCCCCTGCTGTGTGCATGTCCAGATAATTGCTGCAGCTAGTTGCGTGCCTGGGCTGGTTTTGGCCCGGGAACACGTTTCGATGTCCCCTGTCAGCAGCCAGTTGCTGTGAAGTGGAAAGTCTCACCTCCACATCCTACATTGCTCTTCAGCCACTTCTGCATTGCGCTGCTGAGTCTTGCCTGCTGACTCTGCCTCCAGAATCTGCTGTTGCGCCTGAAGGGAGGATGCCTCGGCATGCTGTAGCTGTGCTTTGGTGGACTGCAACTGCGCCTGAGTGTTGCCTGCGAGGGTCTTGAGAGCATCATACTGCACCTTCAGAGCCTGCAGATGCAAGCCAGTCTATAGGAATGTTCCAGCAAAGGCACTTGTTGCAATGCGTTTGGCAGAGTGCACATGCAATGCTGTGCTGGCAATCCGCTCATCAGCCACTCACCGACATAGTTATTGTTCAACAAACTGATGCCGATTGACTCATTGATTGGCTGATTGCTAGATTAGCTGCTAGCTTGACTTGTTGATCGACTGACTCAATCATTTATCTATTCCTTCATTTTTCAATGTACTTGTGAACCTTCACACAGCTGGTACAACCCAACAGCAGGATGGGTGGCTGGCCAAAGGCTGCATGCTCTGCGGTGGGGGAGCCTCTATGTAAAACACATGAAGTGCGCCAGTGCATGGCCAAGACATAGGTTCACCTCTAGAGTCTGCATGCCAGCGTCTTGAAGGGTCACAGCCCCCTCAAAGTCTTTGCTGATACGATGTGACTTCTGGGTCTGAATATCCAACTTGTCAGACAATCTGCGCAAGCAAACCTGTATGTTTATCAGGACTGCAAGATGGCAGTGTAAGATCAGAATGGACAGGCAAGTTGTGAGTTTGAGGGCTGTACTGTATAACATGCTGTTTCAGTGCTGTCTGCTGCTGAGCAGCTGCAGCTGCTTCCAGGTTGGCTCGCTGCAGAGTCTTATGTAGTTGTGCTTCATCTTGAAGCTTGGTTTCAAGTTCCTGGAGTCACGCATTCATAGCTGATCATCTTCACAAGTCACATGTGTTCAAGTTAAAACAGTGAGTTCCTAAGGCTGTAACAAAACAGGCTGAGGAGCAGCACACCTGTATACGAGCCTCGGCATTGCCTGCTCGAGACGATGCCTGCTGATAATTGGCAGCGGACTCCTCAAGCTGAAGTCTGGCCCCTTCTAGCTCTAGAGTCAACTGCAGATACGTGGAAAGTTATAGTGTGCAGGCAGTCCTGTCGACGTCTAGCTGCTTGTTGGGTAACTCACTTTGTCACATTCTTGCTGCTTGCCGTGCATCATCTTCGATATGCTTTCATAATTTCTCTGCACCGTTCTAAGCTGTAGCTCAGTTGCATTACTTGTATGCGGCATGTTGCACAGCGACACTTTAGCTTTGCTGGGCAGGTAGCTGAATGCCGACTGGCACACGCATGGGCCCGCTGCCCTGCATTGTATGATAGATTATGGACGCGTGTCGCTGCGGCGCGGCAGCTTTTTTTGTACACCGATACTTGACATTGATGGACTGATCAATTGACCGACCTTCCGCCCTCAGCCCTTCCCTGATAGCCCCACTAAGAGCTCCGTTTCCAGTCTGAACCCCGCTGTCGATGCTAGCTATGCCAGTGACATGTTAGCGCAGCTGCAACGACCTTGCCACTCGCATTCGATCCTGCACAGTGCGCCCTGCGGTCCGGCAACTCGTCGTGTATCCTTACAAGGACCGGTCTGTGACCGCAGAACAAAACGACTGATCAGGTGCTCTTCACCAGTCCAAGCTTCTTCTAGTGTGACTCTTCAGGAAGCAAGCACAAAGCCTGTTGCGCCTGACGGCGCCGGCAGCGCTAGCGGTAACGGCGCCTCCCAAATGAGTGCAGCGGAAGGCTGCTTGCGGTTCATAAACTATGCTTGGACCCAGTTTCATGCTGTGGGTGAGCATTGCAGACTTCTAGTTGATATTGATTATGGCGTGCTGCGCCCTGATTAGGCTGTGCTGTTTTCCCCTGCTTGCATCACTTCGCCTGCAGAGCGTCCATTGTAGTCATCCCCTTCAGAACAGCTTGCTGTTCCTAGTGGTACACTGTTGTGACTCCCCTTCTGCTGCAGAGGAGGCCAGCAGACGGCTGGCATCCGTTGGTTTCCAGAAATTGTCAGAGAAGCAGGAATGGAAGTTGAAGCCAGGTGGACGATACTATTTCACCAGAAACTTGTCTACCATTGTAGCTTTTGCCGTGGGAGCTAAGTATCAGCCTGGCAATGGTTTGCATATGATTGGCGCTCATACAGACAGGTAAAATGGCATGCAAGCTGTGCATAAGCCAGCACTTTCTGCATTGATGCGAATGCCCATACATGCAGAGAACACGTCTTGAACCTCTCACGGTCACATGTAGACCACTGTTGATTAAATACAGCAGACAAGACTTGCAACGGCAGAAACCTATTGCACAACCAAACTTAGACAAAAGGACGAGCTGTCAAACCTTTTGACACTTGATGAACAGTTGCTTTGTGCTGCAGCCCCTGCCTGAAGCTGAAGCCTGTCTCCAAAAGCGTCAAGTCCAATTACTTGACAGTAAATTGTGAGACATATGGTGGTGGGCTGTGGCATACATGGTTTGACAGAGACTTGTCTGTTGCTGGCCGCGTCCTGGTGAAGGAGGGTGACAAGCTACAGCACAAGCTGGTGACCCCAATTAGTCTTGCAATCACAGTTGGACAATTCATTCATGTCATTCTAGTTGCCTGAATGTCTGTTAGTTACAACATGCAGCATTACAAATATGCATTCATGTGTTTGTGGGCATGAATTGCACGTCAACTATTGCATCTTGCAAAGGGCTCTTGCATGAGCCCAAGATGCGCAAACTTGTCCTGATGGCTGTGTGTCATGTGAAACCATAAGGTCAGCAGTTAAGAAACCTGACACGGTGTCTGCGTTTGGTGCACAGATGCACAGACTCATGCAGCATCGTCTGACAGTCATCCCAAACGCCTCAGCTGTGCCTTGCATCAGCTTCTGATTGCATTCGCAGGTCAAAATTGAGAAGCCCATCATGCGTATCCCAATGCTGGCAATCCATCTGAACAGGGACATCCTGTCAGAGGGGTTCAAAATGAACAAGCAGACCCATCTGGTCCCTGTCTTGGCGTCTGCTGTCAAGAAGGTAGCCAATAAGCCAGCTGCCAATGCAGAAAACGATGGTTTCGTCCATGGGCAGAGTAAAAGGCAGAAGGTAGATGGGGCTGGAGATGCCGCAGACCAGCTTCCAACAACAGCTAAGGTCATTTGCTCAACACCCTCAGCGCTTGCCAGCATCTTTTATTGTGCAGCAGTCTTTTGCCACATATCTTTGCCAGATGTGTCAGCATCCGATCAACCGTCCATCCCTTGGTCATCAAGATCAAGTCCATCTGCAGCTTCCTCGGCAACGAGTTTGTTAAGTGCATCCTCTACCATTGCAGCAAATGACATGTGAAACAGGATCTCTCTTCAGATCTGAGACAGACAAGTAGCTTCAGTGCACGTGGGGCAAAGCTGACACCTCTGCTTCCCCAAGTATATCCTTCCAAATCTGAACACAAAGGCTGCATTGGATAGCACCTGAGACACCTTTCATGTCTGCAGACACATTTGTTCGTGTCTGATGTGCCTGTCTCTAATAGCTATCAGATCCCCTAACAAAAAATTGCCTTGTCCCCGAGCCTCTCTGAGTTTAGGTTTGCACTATATGGTTCTCAAGAATCTGTAAATTTCTTCAACACCAAGAGCTGCTGTGCCTTTGACAGTGTTTTGGAACATGCCGCAGTTTGAGGACAAGCATCACAGTGGGCTGCTGAAGATGCTTGCAGACCAGCTGCAGTGCAGCCCTGCTGACATTGTTGACTTTGAGCTGAATGTGTGTGACACCCAGGATGGTGTTATAGGAGGTATGGCCTTCATGTTCAGGCCTTGCATTGGCTGTCCTGCTCTGTCATTTATATACATTATGCATTCTGGCCCTACATATCAGCATGCAATGTGTTGATGTTTGACTGTGGTATTTTCAAATTTGCTATGCATGCTTGAAGGCACAGCTGCCGGCCAGTCGCTGCTATGCTTGTGAATAACATACTGCTGCAGTGTTTGCCTTGAACGTGCTCACGATGTTGGGCAATGCACCAGCTGTCAAGGCATGCTCATTACATGTGTTCTATCTTGACATACACATGCAGATCATAAGTCAATGCTCGAGTGCAGGCATTCACATCAGGACATACTGTTTGCAAGCTAACATTTGCAAAGAATTCAGCAGACTCGGAACTTTTGCACCGCTTTTCAAGCAGAAAAACAAGCAGAAAAATGATTCATAAAGTTGAAGTCACAGGGAGAGTTGCCAAGGCGGTGTATGCTTGGTGCAGGCATTGAAAACGAGTTCATGTTCACCGGCAGGCTTGACAACCTAGGCATGAGCTACTGCAGTCTGGCAGCACTCTTGGACTGCTATCCTACTGAGGGGCACTTGGCTGATGAGTCAGCCATCAAAGCTATCGCGCTCTTTGATCATGAAGAAGTGGGCTCAGCTTCTGCACAAGGTCAGCAGCAGCAAATCATATGCTTGTGCATTTTGAATTCACTCTTGTCTTCAACTCTTGCATCTGTTGGGCCCAGTCTGTCAGTTGCAGTCTTGTGCATGCTGTTTGATGTTGACCCGGAAACCATAAAACCCTCAACCCCTTGCAATCCTGCCTCGCCTGTGTCATACATGCACCGTATGCTCTCTGCACTACTCTGTCAGGTGAAGTCAAACAGCGCAACTTATGCACTGCGGGGCTTGATGTACTGTTGCTCATCACAGCAGACTTGTCTCTTGAGCACGCATGTTATGTATGCTTATGCAATGATACTGCAGCACCCTGTCACAACAGCAGTGTGAAGCTCCACATGGCAGCAATGTGCGCTTTGTGTCCAAAGACCCGGCATGCTGATCATTAGTGTAATGGCATTCAATCATCAATCAACTGCTTCCAATCGCTCAGCATGACAGCCTGTGTTACAGGTGCGGGGGGTCCAGTCATGCATGATACCATTCACAGAGTAGCCAACATCTTGTCAAAGGGACAAGAAGGAGCTGTTCAGCGTGCCATTCAGAACAGCTTCCTAGTCAGTGCTGACATGGCTCACGCTGTGCACCCCAACTACAGTGACAAGCATGATGCCGAGCATGCGCCCCTTTTCCAGAAAGGCATTGTCATCAAGCACAACCAGAACCAGAAATATGCCACCAATGCAGTGACAGCTACCTTGTTCAGGTGAGGTTTACCTTACTCTTTTGTAGGTAGGCTGGTGGAGGACAGGCTGCATATTTATTCAGTTTGAGGCCTGAATGACAACGGGCTGTGACTCACCTGCCTGGCTGATCATGCACCATCTCCCAGAAGCATTCACATATTCTGACACAATATAAAAGATGTCCAACATTGTGGTTTGGGCGTCTTGTGCTGTACAAATCTTGACATAATGTGCTGCAGAACTTCGACACATATTAGTCATACTGCATGCAACTCCTGCAGGTGGTACAGCAGTTTACACCCAGAAGTGTTCACTGTGCTAACAGAGAAGCAAGGAATTGTTACACAGAGAATCACCACATGCAATGACATGGGCCCATTTCATGTGTTAGCGCATCATGTCAGTCATGCAGTCCTTTGTGATGCCCCTGCACCTGGTTTGTGCAGAGAGCTAGCGCACAAGCGGGGCATTCCCACTCAGGAGTTCAGCATTCGGAACGACATGCTGTGTGGGTCCACCATTGGGCCCATCCTGGCCAGTGGCATAGGCTGCCGCACCCTGGATGTGGGGGCCCCCCAACTCTCCATGCACAGCATCCGTGAAATGTGCGGCACCAAGGTACTCAGTCCATCTTCTTGCCCTTGGCACATCAAGAATGTGCTTGGAAGCACATGATGAAGCGATTTGCATGGTACTGTTCACCTCACAAATCCTGAGATGGGCAGCGTGCTGTCAGTATGGCTGTCCATGTCATTGTCTGCATGCATTGCTGTATTCTGCATTTCATCTTGTGCCTTGTAATCTTTGTAAATGCACAGCATTCATGGGTGTTGCTGTAGCACACTGGGCAATCACTAATAGTTATGACATGTGCAGCACCAACACCCTCAATGCACACTCCTTCTTGCTATGTTACAACTGTCTTGGGAAAGGCGTAAGTGACTGTCTGATCATGTGACAAATCTGATATGTTGAATGGACCAGTAAGACCATCGTTGAAATTGCAAGCATGCAGCCTCGACTGTCTGGAGTTGTTTTGCAGGATATTGAATATTCCTACGAGCACTTCAAAGCCTTTTTCCAAGACTTCACAGCCTTGGACACGAACACGGATTTTGACAGTCTGCCTCCTCCAAACATCCAGGGGACAATGATTGACACTCCATGCAACCATGTCCACTGATGATCACGTCACAATTTCTGCAAGCGTTGAGGCGCCTTGCAATTGCCTGCAATGCATGAGGTGCAAGCGGACAATTAAGGCGGCGCCATTGAGCCCTAGACCTGCTGTTGCTAATGACTCAAGGCCAAAGCCAGGTTTCCCGTCTGTGATGGTTCTCTTGCCATTTGCAGTATTGTTGCTGCAACCAAGTCAGATTGTCATTTTCAGGGCGCTTTTGTGTTACGTCAGAAGCGAACATCAGAGCCTCCTCAAAACTGAGGGACTGCAGAATTAGTAATGCAGGCTACCGACAGCTGCTGGCGTACTGAATGCGCCGGAAGCGGACGAATTCGCAACAGCTTTGGCGCAGACTTGCTGTACATACTGGAACAAACAATAATTGTCCGCCTTATGTGCCTTCGTCGGTTATCAGCGACCTTCGCAGCGCCAGTGAGGCTGAGGCAATCAAAACTTTGCATCTCCTGATTGTCGACACCTACCAAGTGCCTGCAACGCACACGGTCGGACGCAGGAACGAGGCAGGCAGGCAGGCCTTTGAAGTGTTTCAAGGCACTTGAAGGTGACACAGGCCCGTTGATGAATTATGTCCCGCTGTGCACTGCTTGGTCATCGTCAGACCCAAGCGCGGGTACACATGCACGACTCAGCACAGCTCGTGGCTTCCATCGGCCTGAACGTGTGAGTCAGCCTCTCACGTCGCGTCTGTGATGCTGCAGGATTGACGCATGGAAAATGGAAGAAAGTTGTGATCAGTCACCTTCCTTGCTTTTCACCGGTGACAGCGCTAACCTTTCTGAGCATGTTACGCCAGTCGACTCAAGCGCCAGATTGTTCGCAAGCATTTCAACGGTATCACAGTGGTCAGTGTCGAGTACAGAGGATGGACAGCCTGGCAGGCGTCTTCTTGGTCGAAGCCAAAGTCAGCAAACCGCTGAACTTATCAGCAAGGCCAAGAAAGAACCACGAAAGCAACTTATCTTGGACGCCTACATGGACAAGAAGCTTGCCCCCAACCAGACACCAGAAGCAAACGCAGCCCGCCTGAGACAGAAGCTCGAAAAGCTGTCTGCACATCCTGGTCTGGCTCCACAGGACAGCAAACAGGTCCTGCAGCGTGGCCAGCAGTACATCCAGCATATGCAACCTCTCTGCCATCAGAAGCTCAAACGTACAGGCAGCTCAGCCGCAAGGGTCGCATATGAAGCAGAGCGGCAGTACAATTCACGTGAAGGTCTCTGCATTGTCCTGAAGTACATGCAAGATGCGCTGCATCATCATCAAGGGCCTCAGGCACGTCAGGGAGCAATGCAAAGCGCATGCACTGATGTGTTGGCCGCACTGGCCTTCCCTCAGCCTGCTGATTGGAAAGCTGAGATAAATTCTTTTGTTGCAAGAGGGGTCAAGAAGGCCAATACTGAGCCTGCAGGCTTTCAATGCAAAAAGACAGCTTGCAAGCTCAATCTGTTACAGTCATTGACGGCAAAAGACATTGCCAAAAGATACTTCTACGACAAGATTGTCACTCACTGGAATGTTGGCGCCAATCACGGTCACATTCAAGACAAGCTGCAAGCTCTGCTGCCTCTACTGACAAACAGTGATGTTTCGGCAGAAGTTGAGGGCGCAGCTCAGGCTTGCCAGCGTGACATGGAAGCCTTACGATGCCAAAAGAAAGCAAATGAAGCTCACAGGCGTCAGATGAGGCGTCAGTGTTCAGCTTAAGTGTCCCAACTACTGAGTCCAAGTGACGATGACTCCTTGGCTAAATGTATTCTGCTTCAGTGTCATTCCAGTTACGTTTCATCAAGATTTTGTATTGTTTTAGATTTTTGTCTGACGCAAACATGTACTACATTTTTGATGCTTTGTAGAGTGTATTTCATGCATGCTATGTCATGTTGTTGTAAATGTGAGCCGCAGCAACAGAAGCCGTTGAGTGTGGGCACTCAGGTGAATGTGTTGCTGCTGCTTGCCTTTTGTGCACACCCCTAAATTCAAGTTTTGGCGTTACTTTAGTTTCACTTTGCACAGGCACTAAAAGCCTCACTCCAGCTTATGAGGCATTTTCAGTGATCCTCATACCCATATGTATAAGGCCGCAAAGTGCACTGCTCAAGAGCTTCACTCCTAGGAGCTATAGTTTACACTCGGTATTTCAATAGGGGTGCCAATACCAGCCACACTGACCATGCAATGCACTGTGTGAATTCAACCTTGATGTTGCCCAAATAACAACATGATGTGCGTTGCAAATCAGTCAGGTTGGAAGCTTTGTAGCGTCTGTGACTCTCATGTTGTTGATATCACTGAATACCAACATACCAAGCCAGTGCTGCTCAACAACCCATTGCAGCATGCCTACAGTGGCTTGTCTTTTGCAGTATAAACACTCATCACCTCACTCATCAGTGCATGTGCTATTTTGTACCCAGCAGACCTCTTCAGTGTGTCAGCAATGATCCTGCCCTGCTGTTCTGCATTCTCAGGGCTCACAATTGGCTCTTTCCAAAAGGTTGCCAGCATGCCAGCAGAGTTCAACCAGTCCATCTCATTCACCATTGGGTGCAACAACACCTCATCGTTGCTCAGCCACTGTGCACCCAACACAACATCTGCCTTGATAAATACATTATTGACTGTCCTCATGAAGTGCCCCTTTGGTGAGTCGACAATTGCCTGTGCACCGTCCTGTGCTGCCTTGATGATCAGATCATACGTTTCTGGAGAATGCCATGGTGTCAACTGACTAAACTCTCCTCTCTTTACTGTACTCAAAAGCTGACCTGCAGTGTACATGCACACCGGTCTGCCATGATAATATGACATGGAGCCTTTGCTATTGCACATGTACAGCAAGACACCAGAGTGGGGTTCAAGGGAACATGGCTATGCAAGCACAATATGTGGTCGCAGGAACAATGTATCTGTCAGTTGTTCACTCCTCATGAGGGTAAGATTGTGCACATGGCACGCATTATCAAATCTGTTGCAGTCTGATGTGGTACCGCAGAGTGTAGTGTGCTGCACTGTAGCACCCAGGAAGCACACATGCAAGTAGTGCTTGCACGTAATCATTGCACGGTACACATGTATGCCAGAAGGCTTTGCGCTTACTTGGGTCAATCATGACATCGCTGCAGAAGGTTCCTTCAGGCAAGGTGATGTTAAAAGCTCTGATGCCTGCCTCAGGATCTAGCAGGGCCGGAGTGTAGACTACGATGCTGTGATCACTGCTGCTGCTCACCTGCAGAGATAAACACATACCAGTATCAACAGAAGGATGATCATTACAGCCAACAAAGACGGCACTGCTGATGACACTGTCATGATTTCAAGGTTGAACCCGACAAGCCATTTGCTATGTGCGCTGCCATGCTGTGATTGCTGTGGATGAGTGCTTTCACAACACCGCTGTGAGCTGTACTGTTCAGTGCTGGTGACACTCTCGTGATCTCATGGCTGATATGAAGTGGATGGGTGCTTTGACAACACCGCTGTGAGCTGAACTGTTGAGTGGCTGAAGGGAGGTATGCATACTGGTGTTGTACTGTGCCTGCTAGCCTACAGGTTGTGACAACTGCCATTGGCCGTACACACCCTCAAAAGCATTACAGAGCACCTTCCACATGATTCTCACAGGCTGCAAGACATGTTGGTGCGTGATGTTGTTGGCCATACCACCATGCACCAGCATTAATGTCAGGTGATGCCAAAAACTTGCAGGCTGTCTAGGCTACATGTCAGCAGCAGAAGAAGCTCACAGCTTGAGCACCACCGAGCATGTACACTCGATACTCAAGGCGAGTCATGTCAGCGATGCGGGGCTGCAGCAACCAGCCCTCCCCACATGAATCCTTCAGCAGCCTGTCAGCAGTTACAACATCATGTTAGCTTGCTCTGCTTGGTCTTGCTCTGCATGCTGACCAAGGCACATAGCAGTCAAGCAGACAAGATAGTACAAGCTGCACTGCATTGACCCACCAGCTGTGCAGACCTTTTGTGCTGAATCCTGGACTAGCCGACACACATCTTGGCTTTCATCCTTTACATACATCAGCGCAGCTTGCAGCATGACACCATCTGAAGTGACTGCTCTCCTGACCCAGGACACTGTGGCAAATTTGCTGCTCATGCCCATGCATGCAGATTGCATCACAGAGTTGCAGAGTCTTTACCTGTCAGCAGTCACATCCAGCAAATTGGCTAGCTCTGCTGGCAGCTGCTGCCGACTTGGCAAGCCCATGTGATGCACATCATGATGGGGGTCAGCAAGACTGAAGCCAGGAGGTGCTGACTCATGGGGGTGGCTGAGATGGCCTTGTTCAGGAAGCAAGATTTTGGTGGGAATACCATTTCCACTGCTGGGATCAGGCAGTTTACTTTCAATTGAGGTGACAAAGCTGCTGTCAGCTTCACTGTCAGCTTCACTGGCAGCTTCACTGGCAGTCGTGCCAGCAGTAGCAGTCTGGGTAGCAGCTTGCTCTGGAGTGGTGCTGCTTACTGTGGTGTGGTCATCAGCAGGCACCAAGAGTTTTGAACTGTTCTGTGTGTCAGCAAAGCTAGCAGGGTTTGCACAAGACTGTGAGCTGATGCTGCTCTTGACAGTGCTGTCAGTGTCCGTGCCCAGCAGCTTTGCAACTGGCCTGAGTTGAGCAAGGAAATCTGGAATGAGAGGTCTCACTAGACCTTGCCCTTTGTGAAAGACTCTGACAGCAGCGTTCAGGTGCTTGTATATACCATTTGGGTTGTGGTATACTTTTGTATCATGCTTGTTGCTTAAGGTTGTTGCTGGCTTCTTAGCAGGGTGAGTGGAGCCAGAGTCATGCTCAGCAAGTTGAGTCATGCTCAGGTGGGATGACTGATGTTTTGTAGGCCAACTTGAGCGCAGATCTGGCATGACAATACCAAAGACGTGATATGAGCCTTCAGAAAACTCCCTCTTTATCATGTACTGACCCATCCAGTCACCCCCACCCCCCTCAACCACCCTCCTCAGTGCACTATCAACAGCCACTGAGGCTTCCAGCTGCTGAAGGGAGGCCAGCAAGCTGTCAACCACAGCCCTGCGCTCAGACTCAGTGCTATTGAGGTCTGAGTAGCAGAGCTGCTGGAGGCGCTCTGAGGGCAAAGGAAGCTTTACCTGCAGTGGACAGCAGGCTTTTGTTACTATAGTCACGTAATAATTACCTCTCAATGTACTCCTTACACCTGATAAGTGAACTACGGGTTGGCCCTACTGCAGAACCAGCTGAGAGACTTGCAGTAAGGGCGTGGCTTCTGGGTAGCAGTTGACAGGCTGCGTGTAGGCTGTGCAGCAGCAACAACGCAAGCAGGAGCGAGACGCATCAGAAGCAGTAATGTGACTGTGCGTCTGCCAGGCATTACCGCATGAGCAAAGCAGCTTTTCATCAAGCGCAGAGCCAGCAAACCAAATCAGCAGCAAGTAGCATTTTCGACTGCACAACAAAGGTGTTACAGACAAGGCAGGTCAAAGCAGCTAGGTTTGAAGCATGTGGGGCACAGCATTTGCTTCAACCTGAGTAGTTGGTATTGGAGGGGTGCGGCGATCTGGGTCTGCATCATGGTATGACTGGTACATTTGCTGCAGCTGGACCTGCAACAAGGATCTTCTTGCTTGTGGAATTTTCTTTGCAGCAACCTCCCACCCTTGCATAAAGTATTGCAAACATGTGACGCCAGATGTTGCAGAAGAAAGACACAGTCGTCTGTGCCTTGTATCAGTCATGACTTCCGTCACTGTTCAGCAGCGCAAAGTTTGGTCTGATGTGCATTGGTACAGAGGCAGGAGCATGTAGACATCTGTTCAATCTCTGAGCACTTTGCAAGAGTCTCTTTAGCACATGGCAAGGCAGGAGTTGCATACCTTGTCTGGCAAAATCCGATACTCTGCCAAGCTGGGAATGGTCTTAGCTCCAGTGAGGTTCACAAACTTCCCTAGCATCTTTAACAACACATCTCGGTCCCAAGCAGCCGTGTCATTCCACACAAGGTTCTTGGCAAGCCGCTTCTTCTGGCTACTAACAGGCCTGATCATGGTGACAATCCTGGGAAGTAAAATAACTGTCTTCTTCAGTGATAACAGTAAAGGCTCATCAGGGTTGTTGCTGTGGACGTAGTCGACTGTGGCTGGTAGAGGTTTGCCCAATGCTGCAGAGGCCTCGACTGATGTCCAGAAACTCTCGACTGTGGTCAGTTTGAGGTGTGAGGGGGGCAGGTGACGGGGGTGGCTGCCTATCTGGCTGTCAGTGCTATCTGCAGCCTCCAACCTGTCAGCAAGCAGAATCCTCATCACAATCAGAGCTGTCTTTGACTCCTCGGCTTTAGAAGGTGAGCATCTCTGCAAACAGATGAATCAGCTCAACTTGTTCAAAGCCATTGCAACATCACCAGATATGTGGCTGCAGGTGACTCAGGACACAAGCTAATTTTGCAATTGGGCAAGCAGCTTTGTCTTCAATGTCTGTACTGGCTTGTTCAGTTGAATTGCAGTATTGCAAAACAAAGTGGCACATACAAGGCTCTGGTCAAGTGGAAAATAGGATGTGCAGCACAGTGCTGCGCTGCTGCAGCTTACAAGGTCATTTGGAAAACGGAGAGCAGGAGGGAAGGCAGCTGGATTTGGGGTGCTTTGGACTGCCAGGCACCTTCAATGTGTTCCCTGAAGGTTGTTGCTGCACCTGGGCCCAAGCCAGCAGGCATCTGCAGCACAAAATCTCAGGCTTGGATGTGCATTGCTGTGATGGTGCATCACTTGTCAGGTGCTTGCACTTGTGCCATGTGATGCAATGATATTAATCAATCTGTGGCAGCTTCTGACACTATTGGGGCAAGACCAGAAGACAGATGTGACATGAACACTTCCACACGGCTAAGGGTGGTGCATCTGCAATTGGTCTTTTGCCCAATGCCAATGCAGTGTCACTGTCATTGCTGTTGCTGAGGACTGCTGCTGCTGAACTTTGACCTGCTGCGAAAAAAGCGGTCCACACTGGTTGCATCAATTGAGCACGGACATGCAGTGTGCCCTTACAAAGAAGGCTTGAGCTCGCCTGCAAAGTTTTGCCACTTGGATCGTAATTGCTCAAGGTCAAAGCGTCATGTTGACTGTGCAGCCAAGGCAGGAGGCTGGCGTTCGTGAATTCGTCTATCCCCACGTCTTCCCAGCACATGACTCCGTTCGGGTCAAGCACCATTGGCTAAAGCATTGTAATCTCTCTCTCTCTCCATCAGAACTTGTGGTGCCTTGATTCCCTGATAAACCAGGTCATCGATGTAGTGCTGCACAGCAGATTCTGTCCATTTCGAATCGGTTCCTGCAGCTGCCTCTGTGCTTGCAGCAGCTGCGGCGTCTGCGGGCCTGCGATTTCGCTTGCCAGCAATATCAACGCATGCGTACGTCAGCAACGTCCATGCCAGCCAAGGTAGCAAGCGTGCATAGTCCATGACGCCAGCGGTTTATCAAGGTGCTGTGACCGCCGAGGAATGGCGGCCTGCTAGGCGCGGCCGTGAAGCTGTGTCAGTTGCTCCGTTCTGCGGCGCACATGTGTACCAAGAGGCACGAAGAGGCTTCTGGCGTCGATGCCGAGGCGCGCTTCCGAATCGGAAGTGCTACCATGTTTCCTGCGGCGCATCCAAGAATTGAGCAGCGGCGCCCTTGCCAAACCCTGCCAAATTTTGAGTAGGGCTCGCTGGAAATATGGGCCGAAATTTGCCCTTGCTTGCAGGGCGCTGCGAAACTTAGCCCGGCTAGGGTTTCAGAGCCTATCCTGCGAACGCCAAGGTTGGAGCTACTGTCGATTTGAGCCTCTGTTGTTCGTCGGAGGGACGCTGCGACCCATAGATATGGCCTTGCACACGCCCTGTGCGCATCTCACAAGTGGCCTGCTGGTACGTTTGCGATAAGCTTTCGCATACCAGGCGCTACAAACCTTTCAATCTCACTGTCAGGTCACAACTCGTGCTTTGCGCAGGTCAAACGCTTCTCTTCATCTGTTTTCGCCACTGGCAGACAACTGCGTCCTGCTACTCGCTTTTCCTTAAAGCGCAAAGCACCGCACGCCACAGTAGCTGGCACAGCAACAGGAGCAACAAAAGAATATGCAGATAGGTTTAGACTCAACAACTTGTCACCACAGAAGGGTGCTAGGCGGCAAGAAAAGAGAAAGGGTAGAGGATATGGATCTGGACAGGTGGGTGCACACCATGCAGCGACAGCACACCACTACATGCAGCCCTTGCAACTGACCACAGCTTTGCTCTTGCGCAGGGAGGAACCTGTGGTTTTGGAATGAGAGGTCAGAAAGCCAGATCAGGCAAGGGAGTCAGGCATGGGTTTGAAGGTGGTCAGACTCCACTGTTCAGGCGATTGCCAAAATTGAAGGGTATTGCTGGAGGTCAGTATTACAGTTGTGTCCAGGTCTTCAGCACATCTGAGATTTTACGTAACTGCTGCTATGTAGCTCCCCATTTTGCACTTGTCACCAGCACTTTCTGCTTGCATGCAGGCATGAGCGCTGGACTGCCCAAGTACATCACAGTCAATCTTAGCACACTCAGTAAGAAGTTTAGCGATGGTGAAGAAGTGTCACTGGAATCGCTAACACAGAAGCGAATGCTCAATCTTTCCGGCCGGGAGGCTAAGCTTCCTTTGAAGGTGCTGCTGAAGCTCTTCCATCTTTTGCAAAGCAAGCCTGACTTGATTGTAGCTGTATCAGGGGCGTCTGCGCATGCATCAAATCCTGTATGCTTGTGTATATCGTTTCACCTTGTCTTTATTTGATGAATCTGTATTGTCATGCATTCAAAGCAGCATCATGTCAGGAGCACCTGCATAAGCATTCACTCTGCACATGATATGTGCATGTCCATTTGCTGGTCCTCCGGCCTTGACAGTCTGGGGGAGCCTTGTCAAAGCAACTGATGAGTAAGCAGATCATACTTTTGTGAAATGGGCTTCAGGTACTGGGTGACGGTAATCTAGCACTCAAGTTGACCATCAAGGCAGCAAAGTTCAGCACATCTGCAAAGGAGAAGATCCAAGCAGCAGGTGGCGAAGCAGTTGAGGTCCCTCAGAAAGCAAAATGGACTCGTGCATTGCATAAGAGGAAGGTTGCAGCGGCTGCAGCTGCTGCACCAAAGAAAGCTCCGACACCAAAGCCAATCACAAAAAAGGCGGTCAAGCAGTGATGCAGTCTGATTGCTCATGGCATAGCTTGTGTACCTCCCCAATTCTGCTGATTAGCAACTGGTTTATTTGAGGGATTTGTGACCCCTTCTCCATATCTTAATTGATCATCAGATGTGTGTCCTGCAGCCTGTTGCATTTGCCTCATTGGCTCTCGGTGCTGTCTCTGTACAAACACCTTCAGCAATGCCGCCAGCACCATTTCGCTTAGCACATTTTTTTGCGACTTTCAGCCAGTGCTTCTGCATGTGTTTCAGCTTGAGCTGACTTCAACTCAGATGTAGCTTGGTCTATTGGAAAGTGCCACCCAGTGACGTAGTGCTACTGCTAAGACATGATTGTAAAATACTTAGGCCTTCATGCATACATTGCGTCTTCAATGTGTGTGCAACTGATACCTGTCCACAAGCTCAGCAAAAGCTCCAGGCTGCCGCAGCTGCGGAGAGGCAGGTGACTGGCTTTCATCCTCTGCAGGAGGACACATCGATGGAATGTTTTGTGAGGGCTGCTGGCCCTGCCCAATGCACATAGCTGTACTAACAATTGCAGCAGTGTGTCCAAAAACTATGCCTCCTTATACCGCCACCAGCTGCGAGCAGCTCTTGGCTGAAGGCTTGGCCTTTGCTGCTGAAAACTGCATGCTTGCAAAGTGCCGCTGATATGCTTTGACTTGACGAAGTTGACTTGATGATTGACCTGCAGTGCATCTCCAAATGCCTTATCGCAGTTGAGTAAAAGTAACGTAATAGCTGCTGCTGCTAAGCCAATTTCCTTCTCCTGCAAGTCAACGACGTTTATTTCTGCACATCGACTGGTCAAATCTGTTGGCGCTTGTTCTTGCCTTGCTGTGGGCAATTGCGCTGTCGTGACTGGAGCTTCACGTCTACCATGACCAGGCAAGCTCCGTGCTGGATACAGCTCTGTGTCACTGCTTTGCTCGTGCTTATGTTAAGAGAAGTTGAGTCCAAACGCTTCTTGGGCATTGCTGCTATCGGCTCTCGCTCGCATCAATTTTGCATGTTGAGGGTCGGTCAAGAGTTGCCGTCACGCGGGCACCATTTTACTTTCCTTGTTAGTGAGCAAGAAAACATGGGTCTCAAACACCTGGGTGCCAAAGCTTTTCCGGGACTGGAAGTCGTCGAATTTGCTGGGCCTCCTGACATAGGAACACAAGATTGGTTCACCCGATTTTCGCGAGATATCATGGCGGTGGGCATCTTACTTTCATATGGGACATTGACTTTAGCCTGGCATGATTTTCACTGCACACGCCACGAGGTGCTGACTTTGTGCAATGCAGATCTTGCGGTCATTCCAGGCAGACATGATTGCAGCAGCCCAGCACCTGTACAACGATAAGGCGACTCTGCACAAGCTCTCACATGCAGGTGGTGTAATACCTCATGTCAGCTGTCACTCCCGCTGAAATGTGACTTCCACATCATCAAAACGACAACATCTAGTTCATGCAACAGGGAAAGCCTCTGCTGCTGCAGGTTATGACGCTCTGCTCAAAGATGATGTGTACTGGCCGGCATCCGTCCTCAGCGAAGTGCTGAACCTGACTGTTGTGGATGTCCTATCTATGGGTCCAGCACAGCCTTTGCTTGGCCAGCCCTGGTCCCACCCCCCCTGGTAACTGAATGTCACAGCGGAGCCAAATGTACCTCATCCATGGGCTCTGCTTCAGTAATGCCAAAAGTCCTAACCTTGTCTTGTCTTGTACATGTGATGCAACAGCATTTCCTGAGTCCAGAGCTCACCTTGAGTGCCATGCAGGGCTTCCTGCAAAGGTGCCAAAACTACTTGTCCAAGGCTGTTCTAAAACAGGTCATCATGCGGCTGGCAAGAAACAATCAGCAGCAGTTCATGCAAGAGTCTGGCCTACGCGTGCGCGCCTATGAGCAAGGGTTCTCAACATCAGCTGCAGCGATTATAGCTGCTGATTGGGCCCTTGAGTATCCACATCTAACACCACCAAAAGCGCATGCGAGTTTGTATCATTCTGCTCACATGCACCATGTGACAAGCCATTGCCGTGTTTGTGAAATGTATGTACGTATAAGTAATTCCAGCCGTTCAGCCACATGCAGACTAACCTTTATTTCTGGTGTGTAGCATCCCTTTTTCACCAAAGCAAAGACAATGCAAAAAGAAGGTGAAGGGGCTTTGCCAGCGTATTTCAACAAATCTACCAAGTGAGAGTCTACAAGAAAGCCAGAAAACAAAAGGACATAACGTCACCATCCCATGAACAGCCAGTATTGCAGCCTATAATGTGCAATCAGCAAAGTCCTGATGTGTCACCACAACCTTGAATCTACAATTGATGGCGGACTTGTGGTCAGTGCTGAGAGTATTGTGTTCCTGATGACATATGGTGGGCTCAATCCTGGCAGAGGCTGCCAAGCAGGCTGAAGGCCTTCGTGCAGCAAGGCGCAAGAGAAGAGCACGCAGCAGTATATGTCTCCATGGGCACGGCCGCCAGGCTGACAAAACAGGAACTATACAGCTTGAGGACTTCTCTTGCCAGTTTGCGCAATCCTGTTCTGTGGAAGCTCGCAGCAGTGGACCTGCCAGGTGGGTGCCTGTCTGATTCAGCAGACTTTAAAATCTAACCAGCAATCTTTGCAGGTTGTGTGCTTTGGTAGTGGTGCTCAGTGCACCTAAGCACTGAAAGTACAGCACTTCTTGCCGACCCATGTATTGCCTTATTGCTAAAGCATGCTTGCAGCATCAATCCATCACAGCCCGCTTGATACATGGAGGCAGACATGCTCCTGCAGAACGTCACCATCAACCAAAGTATCTGCAGCACACACTTACTGTTGGACTGCATGGCATGTCTTGGAATGTACAGACTCCTTTTACCTTCAGCGTGATGATTTGCTTTTTGCAACCTCGTTTGTGATGTGAGGGCAAGCTATCTCTAGAGACTGCTGTCTGATGCCTGCTGTCATGCAGAGCCTGCTGTCATGCAGAGCCTGCTGTCATGCAGAGCCTGCTGTCATGCAGAGCCAGCTGTCATGCAGAGCCTGCTGTCATGCAGAGCCTGCTGTGATGCAGAGCCTGCACTCATGCAGAGCCTGCTGTGATGCAGAGCCTGCACTCATGCAGAGCCTGCTGTCATGCAGTGACTGCTGCCATGCAATGCCTGGGACACATCAAGGAACCTTCACTCTTGTATGCAATGCCTACTGATAGTATGCGACAGGACTGTTCATGTGCCAATGCAGGCAACATGAGCCAGGACTCACTGGCAGCCACAAACATTAAGCTCATCAATTGGGCATCCCAGAACGATGTGCTGGGCGACCCTGCTGTCAAAGTTTATGTCGCACATGCTGGCAGCAATAGTATATATGAGGCAGCGTACCACGGCAAACCAGTTGTGTGCATCCCGCTTTTGGCAGATCAGTTTGACCAGGCTGCCAAGGTGATCCTGTAGATCACTGTGCATTGCATGTGTGTCTGTGCAGGTGTGCTGTCTGTCTGTAAGTAAGCAACCTTGCGAACGCAAGCTAGTCTACTCAACAACTGTATGTTGCACAAGGCCCAAACTTTACAGGGCGCAGTAACCACCTGGAAACTGATGCTGCAGCATTTCACGCTGGGCAGTGGCTTTGATGGCCTGCATGTCAGCTTTTCTTCACTTAGCTGTGCGCTGCAGCATCATATGTCTGCATTGGTTTGAACGCTTGACTGCATCATTGCTGCTAATCGTAGGAGTGCAAAGAACATGTACAGTTGTCCACATGTCAGCAAAGGTGGCACAACAGCACTGTGCTTGGGCACATGTGCTGCAGCTTTTGAGCTGAATAAGCTTTGTTTGTGTAGGCAAGGTATGATGGTTTTGGGCTGACAGTGACACCAGCAGAGCTGACGAGCAGCAGGCCCCTCCACAATGCCATTCAGCAGATCCTGGATGAACCTCATTTCACAATACATCAATGACACCTGTCAGTGTCAAGATGCCTATGCAAGATGCTCTATGAAGCGTGTTTTGCCATCAGGCTGTGATGCTTGCCCTGGACTGAGAGAACTCTCAGAAGCACGAGCTTGCTGTTGTTGCTGATGCTTGCGCTGATGCACACACATGAACAGCATGCATTCATACTGCCAGCAATCGTACATACTTGTACATGTATATGTACATGGTCGTGCAACCATGCAGAACCTCAGACCATTCAGCAGTCACATGCTTCTCATGTGTCAGCATCATGTACCGTGAGTCAGCCTATCCCAATGAAGCAGATGTTTCTCCCAGGTGTGATTTGCAGGCAGCTGCACAGAAGGTCCAGAAGTGCTTGCTGAATAAGCCGCGCCATCCAGCACAGCTGGCAGCTGACAAGTGGAGCATGTTGTGGCCACTGGCGGCGAACCTTACCTAGACACTGAGGCACAGACCTTATCATGGTGGCAGCTGTCGTACAACTGTTTCTGGCAGTTGTTGTCACTGCCCTTCTTTGTTTCTGGGGAGGGCTGCTGTGGGTTACTGCTAGAGTGCTCATACGTGTTGGTAAAAGGATGCTAGGCAGTACTCGGAGAAGGCATGCTGTGCAGCGTAAGAAGGTCAGATCAATTAGGCTTACAAAAGAGAAGCTAGCAACGTGTTTTGTGGTGTTTTGCGCTGTGTATGTGGTTGTCTATGTGGGTCAGATAATTGACCTCGGAACTGTGAATGCCACATCTAGATCTGTACTTGACATGCTGTCCAATGAGTATGATCTGCGTGTTCTGCAGTCAGATCAAAGCGTTGAGTGTGTCGCAAGTCAATATACTAAAGAAGATATATGCAATGACGCTTAGCACTGGGATTGGCAGATTACTGACCCCTGCCAATGTCAGAGACATCTGCCATGTGTCAGCATGCTGGTCAAGCTGAAGTTATTGCGCATGCATGCTGAATACTCAATATTCTCAAGTGATGTTTGCCCCCATGTTGCATGCAAATGTACTCTGCGAGATTGAAATGTGGCTGCTTCAAGATTGAAGCAGCAATAGGGCACCTCTTAAGTAGGACATAACTAATGATCTCAAGGTCATGTCCTGTCGCTTTCTATTGTTTCATCACAATTGTAGGTGTAAAACCTAAAATGAACAGTGGCTAAGCCATGACCTAGCTAGGAACCTATAGGTCATGGCTGCTGTAAACATGTACATGTGGAAAGCTCTACATGCATGCGCGTGTCAAGAGCCAATGCCCCTTATCGAGGCAGCGCACTAGCATCTGCACTTGTATAAGTTGCAGGTAAATAAACTGCCGCAATTGTCAAGATGCCTTGTACCGATATGCATGCCTCATCTCCACCACACCAAAATGTTTTACGTACCTTGGTTTTTCACGACGGAGGGGAGAGAGCCCAGCCCTTTTCAATCTCGAAACGTCTATCTAAACGGCAAATGTATCAATGTTTTTGGCAAGGATTGGCATGCATCATGCACGATGATGGGGTACGTGAATGTGGCCTCCTGGCTTGTGGATAGGAGAAGAGGAAGCCGTCCACGTCGACAGTTCCCCTGTTCCAACCACAAGTTACAAATCCGCCTTGCCAGCGCTGGAATCATAGCCATTTGCACGTTGAGTATCGCACAAGCAAATCAATCATGCAACTGCAGTCAGTAGCTCGCATCAGCATGCAGGCGGGTCCGGGAGCTCGTCCAAAAGTGACACCCAGTCACTTTGCCGCTGGATCCCGGCTTCATATGACCAAGTCATCCAGCCTGTCCAGACAGCAGAGACGACAGGTTTGACAATCCAGTTCAATCCAGTTCATGCAACAACAGGGTACCTGTGTCACTTAAGCGAGTAGCGCTATAGCAACGTGACAAGATCAGCGGCTATGATATGCAGATCGTCGCTATGGCCGAGAACCCTATTGGCAAGGCAGCCAAGGATCTCCAGCAAAAAGCACAGGTAGCACGTCAGCATTTGCAGTCTCACGTGTGGGATCTAGGCTTCGCTCTCAATGCGCAATGTTGTCTCTTTCGTAGGACTTCGGAGACGAGGTAAAGGGCAACGCTGAAGATACTGCAGAGAAGGTAGAGTCAGCTTACCAGGAAACCAACCCAGAAGATAACGAAAAGAAAAACCCTACTGAGGAGTACAGATCCACAAAACTGAAGAACAGCAATGAGAAATACACACCCAAGAGCGACCCAAAGAAATAAGCAGCAACCTGCTTCTGGGTGTACTCAACCTTTGTGTGGAATACGCAGCAACATGGAACCTGCTTTGATATGTGAGTCAATTTTGAGAGTTGTGAGTGAAACAATCAACATATGAGGCAGAGCACAGGGCATAATTTGACCTGTCTCAGTGAAATTGCGAGTTGCTTATCTAGAGGTGCCTGAATATGGGCAAACATTCTTTGGCTGCTGTAAGACTTACAAGCATTACAACCTTTAATTGCTGTCAGAGATTGCTTCCTCCCCCAAAAGCCGGCTCACTTGGTGGAACATTTTGCAGATACTGGTGGTAAGCTACGCATGGACTGCTGGTAGTTGAACTATAGTGGCTGTGATGAGTGTATCTCTGGTCTCACTGGGAGTGCTGTGTGCTCATGCATGGAGTCAGACAGCCCTCGAAGCACTCAACTTGCCAAGGCCTTGCGGACCACAAACGTTCAGCTGACGCCACACTTTGCAGGGCTTGAGCCAAGAGTGTGCAACTACCTGCTAGTGTGTCTGCTTACGTTTGTCATTCTGAATCTATGGTATGTTTGTAACTTGAAACACATGGTAAGGGGTCACATGTGTCCTTAACATGTCACCATGAACCAGTATCTTAATAGCTGCCTTTGAAAGCGAGTCAATGCTGAGAGTTGTGTGTGAGTGAATCTACCAATTTCTGAGACAGACCACGGGGTATATTGCCTGTCACAGTGTAGTTTGTGAATTGCTTATCGGGATGTGCTTGAGATCAAGTCGATTTTAGCTGCTGTAACACTTGTAAGCATAAAAACTGTTTGTCACGTTCACATGGTGTCCAACACTAAATTTCTGCCAGATTTGGCCCCGCCCACCCCCATTTTGCACAGGTAGCTGCTCATGCTGTGGAGCATGTGGTAGCCGCTGGTGGTGAGCTATGCTGAAACATTATGCATAGACTGTGGTATGGTGCTGGCCATGACTAGTGTCTGATGAGTGTTCCTAATGATGAGTGGGGTGACTAATGTCTGAATGGTGTACTCCTAGAGAGCCTTCTCGAGCTGCCAAGTCCAAGGCTGCAGAAGCCAGAGCCAATTCCCTCTGAAGGTCTTCTGATTGAAGCGGCAGCTTATCTTGTGCCAAGCTTGATGCAATACAGGCACACATAATAGTCTGCAGAACCAGAAAAGCCTTCATGGAGTGACCAGCACAGAAGCAGGCAGTGCAGTTGCCACTTACTACAACAGCTGCAAGTAATTGGCTGGGTGCTTGTTTGACAGTGCTGCAGAAAAGTGAGACTGTGCAAGCTGCACCCGCAGCCTTTGTAGACTAGGTGAGCACGTGGTGTGACATTGCTGCAGCACCGTCGGCAAAGCATTGTATGAGCTTTGTGCCAAACCTGTCAAGGTTGACGGGTTGCCTCTGTAGACGTTGATTGACCCAATGCTCCACTGCCGGAATATGGCAGACAAGTGTCCACAGGGCATCTCACCAAGTATGCTCCAGAAGGGGTGCAGGGAACTTGCCACAGGGAACTGCACCCCTTCTGGAGAAATTGGCATGCCATCACTGCAGTTTGTGATACATCCTTTTGACATAGCTTGAATTTATAGTTGACAATTTCACGCAGAGATGTGGCATATCTGGGATGTTTCTGAGCAACCACCATTGATGTGCATTTTGCTGCCAGACACATCAGCACAATCGCATGTCAACTTTGCTGGGTAAGCAGTGTCTGGCTTTCAGATGCAGGCCATGACATGAGTTTCACCATGAGTGCCTTGTGGTGCTCACGGGCATCAGCCACATCGTCCAATGCTACAGCTAGGTGCCAAACAGCAACCAAAGCAGCAACTTGCTGGCACTGCTGCTCTGTGGGTACTTGGCAAATTGCATCTAGGCACAACTTGCGCACATCTAGCTGGTCTGAGGCCTGTGCCTCAGGATGACCCAGCAGCATGTCCATAGCCTCTGAAGTCATCACTGTAAACACAAGTCCAAGTCAGTGCTGTGGCTTCCCTGTGCTGAAGGATGGCAACGATCAGCTGCCGCCAGGCTTGTCAAAAGGTCTCATGGTAACCCCTGTTGCATCTGACTGCAAGTTGTGCTTTGATACAGACCGTGACAGGAGGCATATGGAATGATGAGGACAAGAATTCCTACCTGTTTGTGATGCTTGGGCTAGGCTGACTTGACCACTAGCCAGGACAGTCAACTGCATAGGCCCACACACCTCCAAGATTGATGGTAGCAGCAGCGCCAGAAGTCCTGCCAGGGGATGAAATGAGTGCTTTTGCAAGGACTCTGCCAGCATGGTGGTGATACGGCTGAGCATGCTGGACTTCAACAACGGTATATGGTTGTCAAGCGTCCAGGGGCTGCTGAGGATGCTTCCAGCCAGGGTTGCAAGCAGAACAATAGCGTTTCTAGCTATCCCAACTGCATCACTGGGAGTGTCTAGTGGTGGTGCAGAGTCTAGACCCAGCGCACTGCTGGCAAGGTCAAGAAGGAACCCCCACAACAAGGCAAGGGCTGCCTGCCTGCAGCACAGAGCCGCAGCTGTGGCTAGACGCAGGACGCCTTGTATGATGATGGGTGGCAAACCTGCAGAGCAAGTAATGTTGATGGAGATTGTCATAGTGGTCCACAATGTTGACGCAATACCATTATTGACTATCTGCATTGCTCTTGCTTACAACACCATGCTGCACAGATCATGTTGTGTATGAAACAAGGCCTTGTAGTTTTCAACATCATGAAGTCGGCTTCACTGACATATATGGCACATGGTATGTGAAGTCTCCATATGAAAGCAATCACCAGAAGTAAGCTTGTAAGCTTGTAAGAGCCGTCAGAGCATGACTGGCACCTTTGTCATCAGCGTGAGCATGCTCAATCCTTCCAAAGGCACCCTCCAGGCATTTAGCATGTTCCTGATCAAGAAGGGTTCACCAGGTGAAACAGCTGCAAGGTCGCCGAGATAGGCAAATTCTATGTCTGCAGGCTTCGAATGGGCTGTCAGAGTCAGACGCAACAGCTTCAGGATGTCACCAGCTGCTGTCATAGGCATGCTCTGCAACAGTTGGCTTGCAGCAGGCAGCATGCCTGCAGAGAAAGATCAAAGTCAGGTGGCAATGCTCAACGCATGCAAATCACAAGACCAGCGTCGTCACAACTGGATCATCCCATTCAGGCTACTTGACTCAGCATCTGATGATCTCATGCTTATGCATAACAATTGGAGAACGTGAAGCACACCATACTCACCGCAATCCCACAGAATCTTCTGCAGCTGTGGGTGATCTTCTACTGTTTTACAAATCTGGCTGATACATCCCCCCTCTACTAGGGCTTCACAGTTGTTGTGCAGTGTGCCAGGATGCTGCCATTGGCAATCTCAATGCATACGTCCAGAACGACCCGGAGATTTTCTGAGATTACGCTGTGCTGGTCAGCGACAGCGTTATGCTGTAGGAGAGTTCTTGCTAATGTGTTCACGGTATGTCTGGACCTGACAAAGACAAAGTCAAAGTCAAAGTCAAAGTCAAAGTCAAAGTCAAAGTCAAAGTCAAAGTCAAAGTCAAAGTCAAAGTCAAAGTCAAAGTCAAAGTCAAAGTCAAAGTCAAAGTCAAAGTCAAAGTCAAAGT
>JAABUP010002064.1_pt1 | contig 40376 bp, 44 predicted proteins | sample 5559201 | NCBI WGS metagenome assembly JAABUP01 (sample SAMN10711887, study PRJNA513373) | rock metagenome | isolation source: Antarctica rocks | place: Antarctica | reverse complement strand
AGGTTGTACACAATGTTATTTTGACTGACGCTCGTAATGCACTCAGTTGGCATAGTTACCACATTCGACTGCAATCGCCACAACTCCCGACAAAAATGGTTAGTGTTTGAACCTTTCGCCGGCTTTCTGCTTTCGGCTTTCACCCTTTCGCCATTCGGCTGGGCCAGGTACCCCTTTCTGCCCGAACACTGGCCTGATGGGTTGATAAATTTATATTATTCAGCTTAAAAGGGCAAAGGCGAAGAAAGTGCCCTTGACCTAACAGTTGACTCCGATACAAGACCTGTGGAAGCGGAGCGGTGCATGAGTGCTATGAGTTGCTGAAATAGCTATTGACCCCCCGCTTGGAACAAGGAGGGATCTGCTGTGTAGTTCGCGCCGGCGTCCGGTGTCATCAGCGTCACTTTACGCTTAATACACACCTTGGTACAGTCGGTCTCACCAGCACCTTGTCAGCACAGTGGCAGGTAAGCTGTCCACGCTTGCATTCACTGCGGCGTGTCTGCTTCTCGAGCTTCATGCTGGTCGACAACTTGTTGTTCGTACCGGATTTACTTGCAGGACCTCAGGATCACATCTGGGACTGCTGGCCCTGGTTTTTTGTGTATCAAAGGAAAAGATCAGCAGGGATGGCATTCTACGTGAAGATGTCTACCGCCCCTGGGGAATGTGCCAAAGAGGCAATGCGGCAGGGCCTGGGGGTCTCTTTTGCCGTGCTTCTGGGATATGTAGTGCCCAAGCATGACCCAAGTAGGCGCACAGTCTTGCACACCGTACTGAATGCCAGTCTTGTCACGCATATGCCAGGCAATTTGGAACACTTCATTGTAGCCTGCTTACTGTCACTATTCCCTCATGTGTGCCTTGTTCATGAAGACAGTCAGCATGCCAATCATCTTCTTGCTATCATAAACAGCCTCTGTCTTGACTGCTGCAGGTTTGCCTCCTGTGGTGGCAAAGGCATGGCTGCAGAGCTGGAAGTGGGCAGCCATCACAGTTGCTGTGGTCACCTCCCCAGTCATTGGCAAAGTTGCCAAAGTTTCCGCCGAGCGCTTTGCTGGCACCATAGCAGGTACTGCACCCAGTGCCTGATTGTCTCCTTGTGTCTTTGAGGTGCATCACTCCAAGCTGCTCCTAGCCTTGATCAGTGATCTGCAACGCCCAGCTTGCCCAGCAATGGTTCATTCAATGAACTTCATTGACGTGCTGTCGCCAGTGAGCGCAGCGTGTAATGCTAGCATCAGCCGCGCTGCATCTGTCAGAATTCCCTTATAATTGGCATCGCTGTTCTGTTGGTGTTGCCTGCTTGTCTCTCAACCTCTGCTGGCTGCATGCATTCAGTCTCAATGGCCATAAATGTACATGCTTCTGATTGCTGCATGGGATGTTGGCTGCAAGGAGTTATTGTTGCCATTTCATGTCATTGTCCCAACCATTGCCAACACTATGTCATCTTGTAGCTTGTGGAGTCATGTCACTGATTCCGCAAAACACCACAACAACAAATTACAAACCACACCTTTGAGACTTGCCGTCAAAGTATCTCTCCTATGTGACACAGATTCAGTGCTGCATGACAGCACCTGTGCAAGTGCGCTGTTGCTGTGCAGGTGGGATTCTGGCGTATGGCGCAGCACGCTTCGGGCGTGACGTCATACCCTTATCAGATGAGATCGTGTGTACCATTGCCACTTTGTTGGCAGCCAGCGGTGCTCAGCTAGTGGGGCAGCGTGCAGGGTCAGCATATGCAGCCAAGCTGTCCACCATCACCTTTCTTCTTGTGCTTCTGGGTTCCAGGGATGCTCCAAGTAAGGCAACCATGTATCGTCATGGTACTTTTTTCTGTTAGCCAGCGTTGTTGCTTGTCATCCCTATTCTGTTGAGCTGTCGACAATGCAGGACATGCTTTGGTGTTGCTGGCCAGCATTGCTGATACACTGTAGAGCCTTTTGCTGTTATATGGATGCCTGACATGCACCGGTGCAAAGACAACCAGGCACAGAATGATATGAATTCAGCGCCCTGTTGTGATGTCTGTTGTCGCATCTTAGCTCAGAGCTTCAAAAGTACAAGGAAGAAATGACCAGCATTGATGTGGTGCTAGTCTCGTTGATGTGTCTGTCCGCTGACCCCACTCCGAAGAGTGGTATGTTCCTTATACTTGGAACAAGTTGTCCGCACAGAGCTTTGCGCTTGCCTAGCAGCTCACCCTACTGGTCATCAAGAGACAAGTGACGTGACGTGTGGAAACCTGGTCCTACATGCCTGCAGAGCTGTGCCAGCAATGCACGCAAATGGATCATCTCAACGCTGTTGCCGGCTGACAATTGGGTACTGAACAACCTTCGTGTGCACGCAGATGCTTTTGCAGTGATGGTCTCGCGCATCTGTGGCATTCTGGGAGGATGCCTGATCTCCTTGTTTCTGTCAGTGCTGGTCTTCCCCACTAGCGCATCTCAGAAGGCAACCGACGGCCTTTCAGAAGGCCTGGAGGCCCTGACATCCCTCAGCCAAATGGCTTGGGGGCAGGAGGGCAAGTCAGCACAGGCTTTTTCAGCCAATTCCAGGTTGTGCTTCAGCCATCATTCGTTTCTAGCTTCCTGATGGGAGGCCTGCAAGGCCTGCTTAAACATACAAACATGCAAATCTACTAATCTTCAAGCAGCACCAGCTGTGCTTGCAGTGCTGGTCAGCCGTGTACTGTAATACCTGCACTTCTGTGGCTGGTGTACTGCAGCTCATGATCCTTTCGTCTTCATCAAGGACCTTGCTCGATTTGACTTCTCAGGATTGCGAAGCGTCCTAATGAACAGTAGACCCAGTTGCTGTGCTGATTTGTGCTGTGTGCTGTGCTGTGCTGTGCTGTGCTGTGCTGTGCTGTGCTGTGCTGTGCTGTCACCTGTGATGTGTATATGCAGTGAGGAGCACAGTGGGTACCAGACGCTGCCTGAGAGTGATGAGGAGCAGGGCAAACGCCCGGCTTCCAGTCAGGGAGACCTGGAGGCCTGGCGTGAGCAGGTCATCATCACCACATGCTTATCATCTTTCTGCAAACAATACTGCTACCGATAGGTTATGATAGAGTGTAGCGCCACACCAGGAGACAACAGCGCTGCTGGGTTTGTGGCATGCACCTACGGACAGTTGGAGATGCAGACAAGGCAGCTCTTGTTTGTGATTTCCACTGGAACGCTTGGAGTGATCATGATGACAGCAATAGCATGAGCAGTGTTGATGGCAGCACTGACGTGTGGTTGCTGCTGCAGGTGATGAATGACGTGTACAGCAAGTTCTCACAGTGTCAGGACAACCTGCCTCTGGCACGCAATGAGGTGTATGTCTGCACGCTGTGGGGCCAGTGGTTCTTCCTGCCCGCCATCTCTGGTCTGCGTAGCAAGAGGTGTGGTTTAGGGTTTATATTTTAGGGCTCAGGGATTAAACCCTGAAAGTGCGTTCTTCCTGCCTGCTGTCTCAGGTCTGCGCAGCAAACAGTGTCACACAGCACCTTTCTTCTGTTTGACACATGCATGCTGTGCCTGCAGTGTGTGGAATGTTTGTGTTCTTGTCATGCGTACGTGGAGATACAAACCCTTCTTTGTGAGCCGCATTGCAAGTGAAGTATTATGCTGTCATTTTGACAGCATGCTGCAGTCCATTTCAAGCTGTCAACACCAGCCTAAGTGGCCTCAAGTGCTCTCGTTGCTGAATGTGGCATGAAATCCCAACCCACACTTACAAAATCACATCACAAAAGGCAGTGTTGCTGCACTGATTATGGTGTGCAGATGCCAAACAAAGCATTGCCATGTCAGTGACTCTCAAGCGATCCAATCATCTGGGAGTGAACTTTGGACTGCTTGGTCAGATAACATCCTACGTTCAACCATGTATCTGTGTACGCAACTGCACCTTTGCAAGAAATGAGACAATGATCAGAGTGTGCTCGAGTCAATTCTGTGACTGCAGTCGCATCTTTCCCAATGAGGAGATGGATCAGTTGGCAACAGCGTTGCGACAGGTGGCGCGTATGCTGTGGGGCATCCATGTCACTCTGCAGATGGGCTTTGAGCAAGAGGCAAGCCCAACATCATACGCACATAGCTGCATCTTTGCGCATGTACATGCACATTGTTGCTGCCATCCATTGCATGCTCAAGCGTGCGCTAGTTCCTAGTTTTGCCTTTGCTGTAGCCTCCCCTGTTGTGCTCAGATGACCACTAGCCCAGCTAGCCTGAACCAGAACACAGGCAGCCCTCAGTCACATACGCCCTGGCATGTCACTCGTCAAGCATGCCAGTCTGCTCAGCATGTATTTGCCTATAGAGGCTGTGCTGCTGCCTGGACCTTCAAAGTACCCAGGCATGCCTGCTTCATCACAGCCACATGCTGCACAGATCTGCTTGCATGAGGTCTGCATGGCATCTGACAAAGACCAGCATCCATGTCTAATGAGATTGTCAGGTCCCGTGCTGTGGGAATGTACACAGCTCATGGCATACCTGACCCCTGTCTCAAGGCCCTTGCTCACTGATCGACTGGGTACATGGATGATTAGTTGAAACACAGATCTTCGTTTCTCCAATATCTGATTTGATTGAAATCCATTTGTTGATATGTGTTTTGTTGGTTTGCTTGATATTGACTCATTTGTTGGTATGTCTTATTTATGGCTTGTAACATTGGTTTGTAGGTACTTAATCTGCTGAGGAGGCATTACCCGCCGCACATCATGCCCAACCTGCAGCGCTACAGCCAGGCAGCCATGCATGACTTGAGTCGCGCCTTCCCTCAGGGCCCCTCACTAGACCAATCCAACCTCAACACCTTTCTTGAGGTGATTCGTTACACCAACTCAGACTGTGCATGAAACCCATGGTCCATGCATGCCGACTTTGCTGCTTGAGGAGGATCATGCTCTAGGGGCAGTGTCAGCATGGCTGTTGTTCAAGAAAGCAGGTGTTACAGGCAGGTGTTATAGGCAGGTTGCAGTAGTCAGTGTTGCGATTGTGCTAGCAAAATTTGACGCCACTCATGCTAACGCATCTGCTTCACCGTAAATGTAGGCATGTGCACCCTCAGGCTTGACTGCCTACATCACATACTTTCTTTTTGTATGCAACTGCTGTGACGCACTTTCAAGAGGCAACAGCCCTCCGTTGCATTGCAGCATGTTGTGGCATTACAGCACAGATTTGCGTCCAGCTGGAGACCTGCTACATAGCCGCAGAGGTCCCTCAAACTTTGCCTGCACTGTGACCACTGGTTCAAGGCGATTTGTCATGGCTAGCCTGATCCATCAAACATGCAGGCTGAACAAGGGGTGTAGAATTTGTCTGTGTCTCTGTCTACTGGACTGTGACTGACATCAGGTGCCTGGCTGTGGACGCAGACTGTGGCAGAGCTGACCAAGATTGCCAGTGAGCGACGCAGCACCAAGCAGCGCCTCCTCAACAGCCTCTCTGCCTCCCAGAGGTTGCTGTTCTGCTTCTCGCCCTTCCTCCTCTTCCTGTGTTTCTCCTTTCTTGTGCTGTGGCTGCTGCTTTTGCTCCCTTGCTGCCCCTTCACCTTCCTTATGTTTCTTTTTGCTGCTTCTTCTCCTTCTCCTTCTGCTGCTGCTTCTTCTTCTTCTTCTTCTTCACCTTCTTCTTCACCCTTTCTTCACCTTCTTCTTCACCTTCTTCTTCACCTTCTTCTGCTGGTTCATACCAACAGAGTGAGCTGTCAAACTGTATTCAACGCCTGTTCAGCTTTGATGTCTTTCTTTGGCTTCTTTGTCAGCTCTATTTCTGCTTTTGCAATAGCCGTTGCACCAGTTTTTGCCTTGCTATTCTTCCTCAGGGCTTTTACTGCACCTGGCAAGCATGACAGAGCGACGATCACATTCGCAACCATTCAGACTTTCTCCTTTTTGTTACATGTGACCAGTCCCCTGGCTGTGGGTTGATTGCAACTACCTCCCCGTCCGCCTGCTGGTTGAGCCTACATCCACTGTGCCTAAACACAAGTCTTGCTCAAGAAGGCGTCTGCAGAATCTCGCTCACAAGGCAATCATCTGTCTTCTTCTGCTGTACGGATGGAAGACAATACTCATCGTTGATGCAAACTATTTGCAGTCTTTATTCAGTAATAGTCAATAGATGGGTAACTCTGGCCATTACTGCTTGCAGAGGCGAGTACACGAACCTGTCCCAAGAGGCCAGTGAGGCAGAATCTGACACGCAAGCCAAGGCCTCAAAGCAAGAGGAGGACAACAGCAATCCAGATGCTGCCAGCCGGGGGGACAAGAGGGCCCTGGATGGGGCCACTCAGGGTCAGGAGGGCCTCGACAACCAGCCCTCCCTGGCCTTCTTCCCTGCTGACCAGACTGGCTACATTGCTAAGGTGGGTCACAGCAGTTTATCACAGTTTGCCTCCGGTGACAACAGGTTACAACAGTTTACAACAGAAGACAGCTTGCTACAGGCGACAGCCAAAGATAACACTGTACAACAGGTTGCAAAAGATTACACTAGGTTATGACAAGGTCATGTTTGTCTGGCCTGCTGACTTGCTGGCTGCATACCATATTGGCATGTCATCTTTGCTACTACTATGGTTGGTTACAATAATGCATGAGATGCTGGCATTCACTTGGACTTTGATAAGATCTGTGTGGTGGGGGTTAAATTGGCAGTCTGGCACATGCACAATAGCTTTCTTGACAGACATCTGCACCTCACAAAATTCCTGTGCACCTTAGCAGCATGCTTAACACAAGTATCCTCTGACTGGCCATATATGCTGTTCACAGATGCATGCAGTCAAGAGAACATCTTGACCCAGAATTGCAACTCCTGCATGTATGCCTGCGTCGCTGGTGAAGATAGATGGAGCCTGTTGTCAGCTTGTCAGCTTATGTTGCCTGTACAGCGATTGTCACAGTCAGTGCAGCAATATCAAACTCTGGGTCAATATTGGATCAATGGAATAAGTGATTGACTCAATCAGCCGGCTGTGTGTTCAGGTGCGATGGTACAGTTTCCAGTTCTCCATGCAGCAGCTGGCAGAAGAATTGAAAGAAGCGTTTGCAGCGCTGAACAATGTGCTGACGTGCCTGCCAGCACGCAGTGCCCACCGCCACTGAAAACCAGCTGCCAATTGCATATCAATATATGCCAGTATTTTGTTTTGCTCAACAAGCATCAACGCCTCATGTTTGTGCGAGGCATGTCAGCCAGCGCTGCCGGCAGCATGCAGCATTTTACATGCCAGTTTTTTGAGACCATGAGCATTGTTTGCTGCAATGTCAACAATGAGCTTATTCCTTTCCTTATACTTGCAGCAATGATTGTTGACACTGCAGGAAAGAATTTGCATCACATTGGCTGTTGTCTTGCATATAACATATTGTTTGCCCTGCTGTGTTTTCACATGTCTTGTTGCTACTTTTCACTGATACTATACTGTATACTGGCATCCATAACTGGGAAGGCCAATCTTGCTGGTCTACTTGTAGGAAGGTGGGCTCTGTGAGACACGCTGCAAGTCAGCATTATTTTGCAATATGCACTGTAACGTGTAGTGCATTTGAAAGATGCAGCAACATGTAATGCAAAGGTCTGTGTACGCTCTAGCTGTGTTCAACACGTCTGTCAAAACTGAAGTTCGAAAGCTTTGTCTGTCTAGTCAAATGTCATTCATTGTTAGAGGTCACATTTCAGCAAGATTCATTTCATAATGTTCTCCATGTGGACATGTCGTATGTCTCCAACCGAACAGCTTTCCTGTAATCTCTGCAGCATGCATCGTTGCATCAATGCTGAGACATAGCAATCATCGCCGCATCAATCTGATGTGGCCAAATCTGGTTGCGCCTATGCTGGTTCCACTGAACTCATATGGGTTGAAGCCAGTCTCCTCTGCATACTTGCTGATGATGCGCTGGACTGCTGCCTCAGCCTCAGCTGTGGCCGCTCCCAGAATGCACACAGAACCTGACACATCAGCAGAAGATGTATCTCTGCCAGCTGACCACAGAACAATGCTTGCAGCAGTCACAAAAATTCCAGACTTCCTGCCTCATGTTGCATGCATAGGATGCAGCATCAAAGACAACAATGCCAAGTGCAGTGGCCTCATGTTGCATGCATAGGATGCAGCATCAAAGACAACAATGCCAAGTGCAGTGACACAGGCAACAACACATCTGAGCCGATCAGACTCATCTCTGCATCCTGCAGCAGCCAAATGATGTTGCATGTCAGCAACATGTGCACGTGAATGCACAAAACAAGGTTGATACCGCAGGGTGCTGACCTCCTGAGCCACCGCCAGTGATTTTGGCCCCATACAGGACTGGAGGCTCCTGATGCAGTCTGGCCATCGTTTGCTCTTGCCTTACAAGAGCCACTAGCCGGTCTGTCCCATCACTGCCTAGACCACACCTGCTGTACCCAGCATGACTCTGCATCACATGAGATTGACCTCAGGCGGCAGCTGCTCTTCATTGACAAGCGCAACTCAAGCATCATCGTGCCTTGTGCGGATCATTCATGGTCATGACACTGCTGATGATTGCTTTGCCAGGCATCCTGATTCCTTAGCCATGCTGTGTCTGTAACCTAAACCTTCCTAAACCCTAAACACTAAGTATGGGATCGAGATCAGCAGGTTCATCTCAGCCAGAGAGACTGGGCGTCCAAGAGTTGAGCAGATGCTGTCTCAGCCCAGAGTCATTACAGGAGAGCCTCTCACACAAGCTGGACTTCAGGACCATTGACCCAGCTTGAGGCCCACAAGCAAGTTGGTACAACACCATCTTTCACACTTGTTACCAAGCAGTGCCCTGACGCAATCACCACTACTGATGGTGACTAATAGCATTCACAAAGCATTGTGCTTGGGATGTATGTGTGCAAGGGCAGTATGACCATGCTGTGAGTTTAGGTTGTCTCACATCACATCCTGGGAGAAATGCACATGGTAGAGTCCAGCCAGATTACACACTAGCATAGTTTGGAATCAGGAATGTACCAAATACATGAGGTCGCCCAGGTTCAGCAGCTGCTCTGGTGACTCCAGTGGGCCCAAGAGCATCTGCCGGAAGCACCTCACTCGGTGATTCTCATTGATAGCGTGGGCCGTCGGCTGCCGCACTGCATAGGTCCTGTCCTCACTGATCTGCAGATCATGCAACCATGCGTCAGTCTGTGTCACGACACATGCCAGCATTGGAGCATGTGTGTCATGCTCACTGATCCTTGGATCTGGTAGTGCTCATGCTTACTCATCCTCTCATCTGGTAGTGCTCACGCTCCCTGATCCTTGAGTCCAGCAGTGCTTATGCTCACTGATCCTTGGATCCGGCAGTGCTCATGCTCACTAATCCTCGGATCCAGCAGTAGTCATGCTTAAAATCAAAATCCTTGCCCATGTCTGCATTCTATCAGTTGCGTGACACTAATAGTCACAAACCAAGAGGGCAGTCATGCATGCATGATGACACAGTTGGGGGAGCAATGCCAACCTGGGTTGCATGATCGTAGTGATGGTGATATTTGGCCAGGAAGTCTGCGCCAGTCATGCTGTCTGGCAGGCTCTCCTCGTAGTGTTGTGCATACACGCTGGGCCTGATGCTGCACAAGTCTCCATTGCCTGCACCGTGAATGGCGAGTAGTGGATGGTGAACAGTGAATGGTGCGTGTCTAGCGCTGAATGGTGACTTGTGCATGGTGCACAGTGAACGACGCACGGTGAATGGTGCAATATGTCCACTTGGCGCAATTTGCGCTCTGCAGACAGTCAGGGGGGGTAAACAGATGGTTGTGAATGGTGATGTATTACGTTGATTGCCATCTGGTAAGTCAGTACAAGGTCATCTGTTAAGTCAGTACGAGGTCCCATGTCTCAAAAAGCATTACGCTTGCTTGACAACTTGATGAGTGGCCATGCAGATGACAACATGCAACATCTACAAGCCTCGAAGCCAAGTAAGAACTGCCCTTCACGCAGATGTGATGTGCCCATGAAGCAAGTGTGAGCTGCTCTGTTAGGCTTGAGCGCTCTTCAGCAAAGTGTATGGCAAACTTCAAACATGTGGTGCATGCAAGAAAAGGCAAGCATGGGGCTGACCTAGCGGCTCCGGTCCTTCCGCTGCTTTCTGTTGGGTCATGATGCGCAGGCCCATGAAGGCTCCTGCTCGCACTGATGCGTAGTCTGCCCCTCCTATACTATGCCGCACACCTGCACCAAGACGAGAACCACTTGCTGATCATCGTCAAATGGGGCAAGGCAGCAGTACCGCACCATAATCTCATTGAAAATCTCTTTTCCTTTCAAGGATGCTGCCCACAAAAAGGGCACAGGCAAGCGGGCTCAAGCAGGGCCTTGAGACTGCAACTGAACGGTAACAAGTGTTGCCTCAGCTTTCATGTGGCATCTTAGCATGCACAGCCTCAGACTCACATTCACACGTTCATGACACCACTGAAGATCAGATCCCAGCACTCAGAAGCAGACTTTGGGAAGTGACACCCTCAGCTGATTAACAGATAGAAAAATCGAGAGACAGAGAGACAGAGAGACAGACAGACAGACAGACAGACAGACAGACAGACAGACAGACAGACAGACAGAGAGACAGAGAGACAGACAGACAGAGAGACAGACAGAGAGACAGAGAGACAGAGAGACAGAGAGACAGACGGACGGACGGACGGACGGACGGACGGACGGACGGACAGACAGACAGACAGACAGACAGACAGACATACGGACACCAAGAAGAGTGGATGGACAGACAGACAGACATAGCATGACTCACCTGAGTCAAGACCCCAGAACTTGAGGTGGGAGGGGATGGGTACCTCAGGCTCCACCTCAGCAGGCTGGCAGGACATGGCCATGAGGGCCTGCTGGTCCCCCAGGGAGGAAGCCATCTGATCCATCACCCCACACGGGGCCCCCACCACATAATTTTCCACCTGCATACCCATAGTCAGGAGCAATCATCAGACCATGAGGCATGTGAACACGGCCTCGTGACAAAGAGCAACAGACTGGACTCAGTACTGGGACTATGCAGTATCTGTAATGACAACCAACATGATTATACACTAAGTTGAAGTCATGAATTGTGAAACAGATCTGCCTTTAAAAGACATTTGGGTCAGTCAGCCCACATGCTTGCCCAGCTCCATATGCACTGCCATTTACACTCAATGCTGAGAACTTCTGCATTTGCAGATTGACTTGCACACAGTGACACGCCAGATGAGATGTGTGCAATGAGTCATCACGGTCAGCTGGCACTAGAGGGGCGCAAACCAGACATGCACCTGACAGCGACTTGTGGCCTGCATGATTTGTGCTGATGCAGTATGCCCCAAAACCACTTTCCAACAACTCATCAAGTTTTGAATGGTGACACAACATGGACATTTGATGACCACAGATTTCAACAAAGGCACCATTGGGTTCACCAAGGCATCTGGCTGTTACCTTCTGGCAAAGCAGGGCCAAGTGGCGGCCATCAATGTGCACATCATGGGCGGCACACAGGGCCTGCATGACAGCCACCTCCACAGCCGCTGATGACGACACTCCCTTCCCTTCTGGCACAGCGCTGCTGAGCAGCAGTGATATGCCTTGGGGATAGCGCAGTCCCAGCTCGTGCATGAGCACCACCAGGGGACCGGCTACGTAGGCTGCCCAGCTGCAGACAAAGGCAACCATTGCTGATTCACACTGGTGAGGTGGGAGATGCTTATCAGGTTGAGCGTGGCAAGAATCAGTATGGAAATGCTCTTGGGCAGCAGAGTTTCAGCTTGTGCAATGAGTGCCACATACAATGCCCCATTGCAAGTAAACAAAAACATTGCTGAAGCATTCTGTGATGTCAGCTGCTAACTTAATCACAGGTAACAGGAGCATGCCCTGTGGATAGCTTAGTCCCAGCTTGTCCATGACTTCCAACAGAGGACCAGCTACACAATGTGCCCAACTTTCAATCACCATAGCAGCGATGCACCCCCCTCCAGCAACGAAACCAGACAAGTCTCTTGTAGAGCAGGTGCTTAGGTATGAAGGTTTCACAAGCGCATAGACTTGGATCATCGTGCATGACATGACTCACAGATGCAAGCAGCGCAAGCAGGATCACAGACCTGGTGGCAGGATCACTTTTGAAGTAGGTTCTGGCCTCTGAGTAGCTGATGGGCTGTCCATCTCGCAGCAGCTCAGTGAGGTCCATGTCAAAGGTGGGGGACCTGTTAGTGTCATCAGCATGAAAGGACACCACCCTCAGCACAGGCTTTGGGCCTGCACACATATATGTCATGATGTATACTATATACATGATCCATGTGATATTGTACATTGTATGATAGTGTGTTGTATACGATGCAACCCTGGAGTCATTGAAAAAAAGCATCGCTACTCAGCTGAAAAACAAAAAGAAGTAGAGCCTTGAGCCCACAACAGAGTGGCATGCAAAAATCAAGTGGGATCTGTAGGCAGAGCTTGTTGGTATCATCAGCATGCAGTGGCCTCTCAACATTGACTCGAGACTTGATTTGCACATATTGGCCTGATATGGATGAAGTTGTGAGAATGCTGTGGACAAAAGCATAATGTGCATATACTCCGTTTGCATGCATGGTGAAGGCCTCAAATTTTCAATTAAAAGCCTTTTGCTCAAGCAGGCAATGGAGTGAGCCAGCTTACTGTGGCCCTTGCGGCGGTTCTGGATGTGCTTCCACACCTTCTGCTTGGCCAAGGGGTGGCGCTGGCAGGCCACATGACAGGCCTCCGCTGTGGGCTTTTGCAGCACGAGGCAGCCACTGTAGTCTCCAATGCCGCCCATAACATCCAGACGCCCAGGAGCACGCGTCACTATGACTTCATCCTGTGCACAGCCAGTTTGCATAGCTACATGTATGAAGGGCAGCGCTGGTGTAACAGACAGCTCTGTGTATGAGGGCTAGTGCAACAGACAGCTCATGCCTCCCATATTGCCTGTGCCATGTTATGGTTTAGTGTCACATTGTAGGGAAGTCAGGCACGGTGAAAGCCTTTGAGACAAGACACGTGAGTCAGCAGCACCTGACAACAGACCGAGGCAAGTACAATCAGAGGCTGACGTAACCGGCCGTGTCTCCCATATTGCCTGTGTATACACTCCTCACATCCTTGTGGTGTCAGTCAAGGAATGATAGACATGAGTGTCATGTCATCAGTGGACAGGTCAGCCCTAGTTTAAGGCTATGGGACATAGAAACATAGTTTGCTGCTATCTTCTGACATACACACGTGATAGACAAGTGATGATGCATCTGACCAAATTCACAAACGACTGGATCACTCTAGAGTCTAGACTGCAGTCTGCCCAACATGCAGGCAACAAGAGCAGCATGCACGGACCTCCCAGCGGAACAGGCTTTTGGCAGCTAATCGTTCTGGCAACTCAGGAGGGTCAGCGTCCTCATCCACGGGGTCATCCAGATGATGTAGCATGCTCAGAAAAGCCGCAGTATCAGGACATTGATCCAAGTTTTCCTTGCCTGCATGCAGCTTATTGTCAGCTCTTTTCAATCCCAAAACATCTATTGTAATTCTGAAACGTCCATTCTACAGTGGAAATCTAAACTCAGAACCGCCTGGGGACAGTAAAAACGGATCTCTACATTAGGGAGATGTTTCAGCCAATCATTGTGACAGTTTCTGTGTCATACAGGCAAACACGTGCCGTACAAGTAAGAGCACACGTTGGCTGCTTGTGCCTTGCGGCATACCTCCCAGAGCATGCTTGAATTCTCTCCAAAGAAGCAAAGATTAGGGTGACAAATCATGTGATTGCATGTGACATCAACCAAGCCTGTTATTGCTGCTCGCACAAAGCCAGCATGGGTACAATCAGCAGGCAGTAAGAGTGACTGCTGCTCAGGCACTCATCCATGTTCCTATCATGCTTGCATACTCAACAACAATCTAGCCAGACCATTGGCGTTTGGAACTGCAACAAATTCACCAATAGACATTTCCTTTCCTCTATAGATTGTCTGCTAGTTCGTAGCATTGACAGGTCTTTGTCAATGCACCTGGTTTACACTCAACATCTGTGTTAAGCAAGGTGCCAAACGACTCTGTGTGATGTGTGCAAGTGGAGAGCTGACCATGGGTGATGTCAGGCTGCCAAGGCTTCCTGTGTTGCTGCTGTGGAGGCCTGCACTGCAGCGCTCACTCTGGGGGTCTCTGGGGATGTAGCTCTGACTGCACCCGGCACATACCACTCTGGCACCTCCACCTGATACATTCATGAGCAATGCGTTCACTGGGATCCAAGACAATGACATCAGGTATGATTCATGGCACCTATGGTAGCAGTCAAAGCTTACCAGGGTGACTGTTGTAAGGCTGGCATTTGAGAGGCGACAGGAGGCGAGGATTGGTAGCATCTACCTTTGCTGTGTGTCTTGCTGTGTGTCTTGCTGGGTCATGCAGCTAAGCAAAATGGTGCACAGTGCTTTGCACCATCAGGGTCAATAAGAGCATCATGTCAGCTGCATGTTCATCTTTATTGTTCTTTTAGTCTGACTCCGGTCAGCAGAAGGCCTTCTTGGATATTGCATAAATGCCAGGCCACTCTTTTGTGTAGATTACTCTTTGTCTTTGTCTTATCTTTTTCTTTGTCTTTTCTTTTTCTTTTTCTTTTTCTTTTTCTCTTTCTTTTTCTTCCTGTAAGTAGATTGTATACCTTCCCTCTGGCCCTGTGCCGCTGCATCATGTAGCCAAACACAATGGCATCCCTCAGTCTGCCTGCACCAGCCCTGGCAACTGCCCTGCCCCTAGGAGGGCCATTAGCATTGTACCCATCGGTAGTGCCAATGTCCCCTTCTGGTGGTTCAGGGATTGGGATGTAGCCTTTATGTCGTGCAATGTGCTCCAGCATGCGAGCTACCACTTCAGCACCATTTGTTGCCTCACTGCAGCACAGCATACATGCATTACAGGCCAACATGACCTGCCAGCTGACATTTGTCATGGCCATAGGACAGCTGACACTTGCACAAATCATATGTTGTTCTTGTCTGACATAATGTGAAAAGTAGGTACAACCTGTACAATTCATTTTGTACAGTGAGACACCCATCGCAACAAATGCACAGCATGCATAGACTGCTTGAACCAACTTGCAAATGCTTGTCATGTGTGACGTGTGTCGGTGATGCAGAGCAGTGCAGGTCTGTGTTTGCATGATTACTTGAAGTTTGACTCCATGGTCAGTGTCTTTGACAGGAAGGGAGCCCAGTTGCCAAACAGGAAGTCCCTGCGCTTCATCTCCACTCCCAAGCCATGCACCTCCAGCTGCTTCCTCAGGAAAGGCTCCTCATTGAAGTAGTCACGCCTGATGAAGATGAAGGGTGTGCCGTGGCCAAGGCATTCTGATGTTGTGCCATAACCAATCTTGCCCAGGACACAGTTGGCAGCATTGACCTGCGTTTTAGTCAGCCCTGCTTTGCAATGCAGGCATCACAGTATGTGTGTGTGCCAGAAAACTGAGCTGCTGATGCAGGCATGGTGGTCTGCAAAAAGGCTGTCCAAGATTGAGAGATAGTGCCCCAATGTATGCAGCTTGGCTGTTCTTCTTCAGCTGTCTGTCTGTGCTTTACAACAAGGCTATATGCTGCTGCAGGCAACAAAGCATCAAAGCTGTCATCTTCACAAGATGGGTCAAGCACCTTGGTCAGAGCCTGGACGCACCAAGTCAGGAATGAAGTCATCAGGCTTAGCCAGGCGAAAGTTGCTGGGCAACCTGTTGTCACTGACGATAGGCTTGCCACCGCTGCACACAACGCATATCCACCCTTCTGGCAAGTTCTCTTTCCTGAGTTCCCATTCTCCAGGTGGCTGTCCACCATATATGAAAACGCACAAGTGTGTATCTTCTTGCAGACCCAACTCAATATATACCTGTAGGCATGTGCATTTTGATGTTGTTACGTCTTTTTGCAAGACATCAAGTCAATATTGGTGTATCCTTCTGCAAGAGATCAAGTGATAACTTATCATACATGCAAAGTTTGCAGGTTTATGTCATGCACAATCTGACTGAGGATGCAAAGGTCATTCTGACATGAGATTGTTGAAGAAGTCACACTGCAACTCACACCCATGCAGTTTGTTGTGTTACCTGTGCTTTGCTTTTCTGGGCATGCCTGACCACCAAAGGCACGTCGATGACTTCTCCAAATGCAGGCATAGGGGAGTATCCAGGCAGCCTCAAGAGCACACTTGCACAGGCATAGTCTTCAGCAATCTGCCAGACCATCTTGCGATAGCTGTTGCCTACATTGCCTAATGTACTGGCATACTCTGAGTAGATGAAGTCTGCAGGTAGTGCAGTGTGAATCAGGTGTTAATACCAGGCAGGGGAGCAAAGCACTTCAGGCTGAAAAGGACCCAGTCAGGTGCCATACCCCAGCTGAAGTTAGACACTCCTACGGCAGGTAAGCCAGCTGCAGCTGCAGCAGCGAAAGCGATTGGGACTATGTCCACAGCCACTAAGTCTATTCCGCTGGTCTTCAGCCAGTTGGCCTCTGTGGCCAAGATCGCGTCGCGACAGTCAACCGCAGTCTTCTGATACAGCTCTAGAGAGCCTTTCATATCGACAGAAAAAGCATCCTGCTGCTTGCTGCCACAGTCGAGCACAGCTCGCCTGACGCTTAGCTGCTGTGATAGGATTTCCCGTGTGAAAACGCCCGCCGGGGCAGCTGTGACCACGGACACATTGTGACCTGACGCCACCAATTGTCTGCAGACCTCAACAACTCGCGTGGCGTGTCCGAGGCCATGCCCAGTAACATAATAAGCGATGTTGAGTGGTGCGTCAGACATGCTGCAGAGACGTTTTGTGGAGAACCCCCTGGACGGCGCTGATCATGTCACCAGAACAGGGTGCCACCCAAACGCGACGGAGGCGAGGCCTTATCTGTAGCGCTCGCTGCCAGTGCCGGTCCGACCGCGCTGCAATATGACTACAATGGTTTATTAGTCATATTAGTCGTAAACACGGACGTCAAGCGTGCCCATGACATGCAAGTTCGACGTTAAACACGGGCGTTATCTTTGGAGGCGTTAGATCTTCAATTTACAGACAAACCCGCGGCCGACGTGAGCCAGCTGCCTCCTGACCGCAATTTCCGTGATGCTGGAGCAAGCATCTCAATTGCTCAGTCAGGTGAATGGCCTGTTCGAGGACAGAGAAAAGCAGCTCGAGGAGGTCAGATCTCGTAAACACCTTGGCTGTTGAGCGTATGCAATTTGCAACGTATCTTGCTGTTCCACCTATCGGGTTGTCAAAATCTTGTTGCGTCATCCAGTGCTGTGTGTTGTCGCCTGTGACGCTCCAATATCGACTCAGGCCTCACTACCTTGTACCTGACGTGCGGGATTCAAAGCACGCGTCTCGCAAATACCCGTCCTTACTCGACGTGATTGTGTAGCGTGATTCTGGCTATCTCTGTGAAGGCTGCGCAACGCACAGCACACCCAGCTACTGCTGCACAACCTGAAGTGGCCACAGTGCCTGCAGGCTCAAGCAAAGCTCAAGCATCAAATTGAAGTTTTTGAGCAGGAGAAGAACTTGATGGCAACAGTACCTGTGGCAGACAATGATGTTCTGAGCCTAAATGTTGGCGGGACCCTTCTGACAACCAAGAGGTCAACACTGACACAGGTGTGCACCCATGCCTGCTGAAACTGGGAATATCCCTGGTGTCAGCAAGTATTCTTCCTGCACCATAAAAGCTTGCACTCATGTTCCCGCACTATGCTGTAATGAATTGTGTTGCACAGCAGGTGATTAACGCATGTATCAGCCAGTATGGTGGTCCGCTATATTCAAGATCTTGTATGCGTGGAATTGTAATCTGATCTGCAGGGTTCTATCAATTTCTGTCATTTATATCAACTCTTTGGGAAGTAGTCGTGCCAGTGCAGTATGTATAACAAAGTATTCAGGAGAACCCGTTGAGTGTGCATGTAGCACCATGCAATATGCATTCTCCAGATGTTTTGCACATGCTGGCTGTTTGCTTTATCATTGCAATGCTGTACATTCAGGTAAGTATATGAAGCCTGTGACCAGAGCAGCAAACAAAGGAGACTTGTATGCACTCAGGCTGAAGGTTCAGCCCTAGCTGCAAGGTTCAATGGACATTGGGAGCAGTGTCTTGATCGTGATGACCAGGGTCGCATCTTCCTGGACTTTGACCCCTATTGCTTCCAACAGATCTTGTTCTATCTGCGGTCTAGAGCCCTTTTGAGCAGTACAGAAGCTACTGCTGTACTTCCAGAGGTTGAACCAAGCAAAAGACGCGGCTTTTTGGACCTAGTCAAGTTTCTTGTGTTAGAGGAGTACATGGGCTATTCTGGTGGTGCCGCTTTACAGTGTGTAAAGTTTGAGCAAGCAGGCGCAGGGATACAAATCATGGACAATGGACAACAGGCAAAAGCAACCACAGCTTGCATAAGCTCCACGAGTGTGATCACTGGCTCATCATTAGGCAATGTACGCTTCTTCAAGTGCAAAATTTGCCGGGTGCATCAATGGATGTTTGTGGGAGTTGGGGCAGATCTTGCTCTTGATGGTCAAAGCAATTATTCTGCGTTAAACACTTATGGCTGGGGCAAGGCTGGTCGGCAATTCACTCAAGGCAAGAAGTTGTCTTGTCCAGCAGTTCAATGGGCCAATGGTGATTGGGTTTTGATCAAGGCTGACTTTCTTGCTAGAAAATTGTCAATGGTCAGCACACAGGCCAGCACCCCTTTGACCATGTCATTAAAGGTGTCAGCCAACTTGCAGGATCAGTATGTGTTCCAGGTCATGTTGAATGACATCAATGACCAAGTTGAGCTATTGCCAGTAACTGCAGAGGATCAGCAGCTGCTGCCATAAGTCATTTGACATGGTCCACGTTTGCTTTGTCAGTTTACTAGCAACTCAACCTCGATTTGGACGACAATGTCATTGCATTTACATGTGGACATGCTCAAGACCTTCACAATGCTTCACACCAGTCATTTGAGGTTAAATGATTCAGTGTTTGCCATGCCACTGCACATGTTCAGGTTTTGTCACGCACTACACTTTTTCCCCCCAGTGTGTCCAGTATAGCAAGAGTTGAGACTGTAACTACTCAGCGTTACATGATTTGTGCAAGTAGAGAACCATTTCACAGATGCATCTGCGTTCCTTGCCTTGACAAGCTTTTTGAGAGCAGCCTGCTTTAAAGCCAAATTTGTGCCCTGATCAGGGCAACATGGATCTTACAGAAACCTTTCCGGCCCAAGAGACCACCCTTACAATGATTTGAAAGGCTGCAACTGTATCGTGTGACAAACTGTGAGCAAGGCCCGTGTTGCTATTAATGCATGTACATGTCCACAGCTGCACAGTCGCCATATTGTTTGTACGAGCAAGGTCTAGCGGCAGCCCCTCGCAGCTGCCTGCGGTGCATGGCATCAGGTACACATGGTGTTGTGACTTGAACTTTTACGCAAATGGGTGTCTAGCTTGCCAGGTGTTCAGCGTGCTAAACATATACGAGAATGTATATGCTACATTAATAGCAAAATTACTAAACGTTGAATATTATGCACAGACACGTTGCTAACATCATGTACGTCGCTTTTGAATGTATTTGTGATGCTCATGCTCTGTCACAAGTCACCAAGATTTGACATGACACAGGCATGCCATGCAAACGCTGGTGCTAGGCCTAATCAGAAGTGTGATTACTTCCAATTGAACCTTTATGATCATGATGTTCTTCCCTCTGCTTTACATAATTGCTGCCTGTGCTTCTAGAAGTCATTCAATTGAGCTGTCTCGTCAGTCCAGGCTGGGCTGGCTTCACTGTGGGGCCAAGCCCGCAGAAATGGCAGTGACAAGGTGCTTTCAAGCAAAATGATAAAGATGCTCCAGCAGAGGCTGGAAATGGTCAGAATATATAACACACCTATCCCATTCCTGCACCCCCACACTGAGCCCTACAGATATCTTGGTGTAGACATGACTCCAACATTCAATTGGCACCACATCTTGACAGAGTGCTGAAGGAAGCCAGGCGGAAAGGCGAGAGGCTGCTCATGTCTCCCTGTCAATCAAACAGAAAGCTCAAGCACTTGACACTGTCATTGGCAGCTGCATGGCATACTCAATGCCTCTGGGTCTCATGACACTTACAGATGTCAGCAAGTGTGATGCCATCAAGCTCAACATCTGCAAAAGAATATACAAGCTACCCAGGTCAACGCCGTCTGCAATGATCCACCAAGATAGGGAGCGTGCAGGTCTGGGCCTAACCTCGATGCATGTGATGTACGCCAAGCTCACATGCACATATCTGACAAAAGCTCTAAATGACAAAGGCCCCCTGGGATTTGTCACCCGCCCAATGCCTCTACTGCAGAATGAAATTACTGGTGAATCGCTCAAACAAGGACCCAGTGCAAGGTATCTGAGGCAGACATCGCACTACCACCTTGCACGCCAGCTCACAGTCGCAAACATCAGGCCTTGAGCTCACAGTACCAGCAGGACACCAAGACCTGCGGGGCAATTCTCTGAGCAGCACCTTGTCAAAAGCAAGATACGATCCCTGTTATCTAGGCCTAGAGCAAGTGATACCACCTGAAGTGTATCACAAGCTACTAGAAGTAACAGACGACTTTGCCGAACTGTGATTGCCAAACAGACAAAAGGTCATACTGCTCAGTACCTCGGAGCTGGCCCTCAAATTTGGCAGAGTGATCACCAACCAACATAAGAAGGCACTCAACCAGCTGACCAAGCTGCTCAACCAGTACCACCTGGCGAACGACGATATCCATGGGGCAAGATTCCAGAATGTCGGACCCCTGAGCATAGAAGACAGAACTGTCGTCAGACCAGAGATTGTGTCTGAACTTCGTTCCAGAAACACCGACCACCTGGACTCCAGAGAGATAAACGACATCAAGTGCAGAGCGCTAGCAATGCTACGGGATCATACACTGCTGAACCCAACACGCAACAGCAGAAAGAGCAACAAGAGCATGCCCTGCAGACGGGGCCAGCACGATACAAGGACGGAAAAGTCACCTGATAGATCGTCCAACCTCACAGATGACCGAAACAGCTCTGACGACGGATCAAATGGCCTTGGTCCTGACACAACAGCCAAAAGCATGGAGCAAACTGCCCCGCCTGGCCATGCGGTCAGACCCAACAGACGAAGTACGAGGCTAAGCGCGCCAAGAGAAGGTGAAAAAGAGGAAGCACGAGGCCCACAAGCAGGAAAAGAGGAAGAGCAGGAGGAACATAACAGTCAGCACAGAGTACAAGGCAAGGCAAGACCTAGACGAAGGTGATGCAGATGGAACCAAACTTTACAATGCATATAAGAGAGGTGAATTGTTGATACATGGGGAAGACACCTACAAAAAGATCAACCTAGACATGAAGGCAATGAACGACTTTCTGAACAACACCAAAGAATGTGAACCTGCACCCCCCAATCAAACTCGAGTGTGAATAGCCCCATGGAGCAATACCTAACACCACTAAGTGATGAGGAGGCACAAGCATCGTACCAGGCGTGGATCAGCCAACTGAAAGCTAAAAAAAAAGCAGAGACAGCTCAGGATGCTGCATGATAAGATGCGCTTACAGAAAGATTTCCTGCCTCCTGGCCTGACATTTGAACAATTCTGGGCCCGCATGAAACACTACAGTAGAAAGACACGTGTCTTGGAGTACCTCTACGGCCAACAGAACAAATGGACCATATCAAACATGAATGCCATATCACAGACAAAAGGAACCGCATCAAACAAAAGCAATACATGGTCCAATGGGCTGACACATACATACTCAAAAGGCACCTGCCAATGTACCTAGAGCAAGGCTATAATGTGATAGGAGTAACATGCCCAATTCTGAGGCGATGTGCTGGAAGAACAGCACGTCATGCAGTGGTAAAAGCCACATGGGAACCGATCAGAGAGGCAGCCCAGAATGTACCAAAAGAAGTGATAGAAGACTTTGAGGCCAGAAAAGCAGGACTCAAGCCCTTAAAGCTGGCTAGAGACAATCGCGCCAGACCAGATCAAGATAAGTCAAACATGGACAAACAAGGCTATTGGACGCCTATACAAGACAAAGAAGTGTCTACCTTTCTGCATGAACCAAGCTTGGCAAGGTTTATAACTATAGACCCCAATGACACAGTAAACCCTGACCAAGACATCAAACCCATGTTCAAGTATGTCATATCAATGAGCTGGAGGGGTCAATGTGTTAGGGAGACCATGGCCAATGTGTACAACCCTTCTGACAAGTTATGCGGCTCAATTACTATGCACCGCCTCCGCATCCTCTACAGCGCCTTCAACCACTCGCAGTTGCACCAACCTGAAACACACAAACATTGTGGTCATCTGGACTTTCCAACAGCCATTGCACGCCTATTGAACAGATACACCAATAAACCAACTGATGGAAGCAAGAGAAGCAAGCTAGCAAACCAGTGCACAACCCCAGACAGATAGGGTTTAGGGTTAGGGTTTAGGGTTTATCAGGCAATTTGGCAAAATGAGGGACACGCTTGCAAACTGGATGTTCAGGGCGTGAACCGCAAGAAAACGGACAATTAAAATGCATGCCTTGCCGAAGGCCTCTCAGTTCAGTCCCGAAAGCATATGCCGATATGATTGATCATGTTGTTACTACATATCTGCATGTCTGACTGTCAACATCAAGATAATCTTTATAGATCCATTCATGGACAGTCATTGAACGGTGCTCGTTTACCAAGTGGGATAGTATATGGGCTTGCGGGCATGTGAAAAGCAGGTCTGTTCCTGCACTTCAGACAGAAGTCACAATGTCATCACGCTGCTAAGTTGAGACTGCAGCGCAAAAACGATTGACGCAAAGAAGATTTGCAAGATGTCATGTCTGGCAAGCTGAGTCAACAGCAGTGACTGCGAGATTTGATAGTCTATGCATAGGCCTAGGACAGGAAGCAGCAGCCATTTACAACACCAGCAAGATTGTTGTGCCGCTTGATGAGCAATACCAAGAGCACAACAGATAGGCTGCATCACTTGTAGCCTGATAACAACGGTGTCCTGGGCAACTTGGTCTGAGACCCAAAAGCAGCAATGTACTCTTGTTGCTTAGCAGCTGGAATTAGCTTTGGCAGCATTGCAGAAAGGTTGCCATCAACTGTTTTGTTTGCAATCTTTGGCCTTGCTGCTGGCATCTCCTGCTCCTGCGTCTGCCCTGCTCCCTTGACATGCTGATTATCTCCTATGAAGTCACACACGGGACTGACCATGGGAGATTGCATAATGCATAGCAATAAGACCAGGCTTGGCTCATGCCATACACGCACAGTGGACACAAGCACACCGCATGCATTCCAAGCTGATGTTGCACACATGATAGCAAGTAACAATATGACTTACAGCTGCATGCCATGCCACTAACAAGTTGCAGCTCCAACTGTGCTGACCTAAGTCAAGGCTCTTTGTAGTGGATGGGTTCAGCACAGCAGCCAAGTCTTTGATGCTGATGCCACCCATCCTCACTGTTTGCTCTGCCACCTGTTCAGCAGGCGACGCAACTGGAGCCCCTTCTTGAACATACTGACTGCACAGGAGCCTCTCGCCGTGCAGTTGATCTGCAGACATGCCTGGCAATCAGAGGCAAATCAGTGAGTGCAGTTGCCAGAAAGCTTAATGAAAAGGTCAAATGCGCTAATAGCTTGGCACATCATATGTCAAGTTGCTGCATGGTCTGCAGCACAGAGGCTAGGACAAACTTTGTAGACAGAGGGCAAACTTTGAATTCAGAGGGCAAATTTTGAATTCAGAGGGCAAACTTTCTAAACAGAGGGCACAATTTGTAGCCAGAGGGCAAAGGCATGACAGTGTTCAAAGCTCATGGCCAATGACTGGTGCATTACTAGACAGCAGGGGTACAATTGCCCGACAGCGCCAAGTGGTGCTTATGCATCAGTACCCCGTGAGTGCACTGTCTCTGCTTCGTCCATTCCAGTCCCCAGCTGACTATGAGCATCATGCGGATCATCATCAACATCATCCAACTGATGAGGACTCTGTTCTGCTGCAGCCTTGCCAGCGTCCAAGTCGTGCCAGTGCTGCAGAACACAGTCTATCTGCCTGCCGATGACAGGGCTGGCCTGCTGCTTCACATGATGTAGGAAGTCATCCACTCCTTTCTCTCTGGCTGCTTCCCTATAGCCACAAGCTGCCATGGTTGACTGATAGCAGTTGAAGCGCCACTGATGTTTGTACGCGTGCAGCGCTCTCCTCATGCGCCAAATGTGGCTGTGGTAAGTAAATGTGCTTCAAGTGCCTCAAAATCTGAATTTTAGACATTTTACGATCAAACAAAGCCCTGGACAGCTGCAGAACAGGAGTTTGCACATAATGACTAAAGCTGTGTGCAGCTTGCTCACTTGACTCTTGCCATTGTCAAAGCATAGGCACAGTGCATTCAGGCCGAAAACGACACCAGTTTATGGGTAGGCTTCCCTAGCAGGCTAGCTTGCGAAATATGAGCTGTTGAGATGGACTGTCTTGCCAACCTGATGGCGGGCTCTCGCAACAAGGAGTATAGGCTTGCATTTGCATAGGTCTGTACCCTGACGCTCTCATGCTCCAAAAGGTTCTCCAGTGGAACCAGAACATCCAACTACGTACACAACAGCACATGACTTATGTAGCATATGTTATATGGCGCTGCTACAGGATCACCATGCAGCCTTTGCGGCAACAAACAGGCTTCACAAATGTGCATTCTGGGAGACAATAGCAAGACCACTACTTTATGCATCAACCTTTGGCATTGGCAGTGCAGCCCAGGAGACAATCTTGTGGTGAGATCTGCAGGCATGCAACTATGCACGTGGCATGTTGGTGCATGCACCTTGGCCTGCACACTCAACCCATAACCAGGCACCGCAGATTCAAAGCCTTGATCAATTGGCTGAGCAATCTATATGGGCAACAGCACTACCAACTTCCACATCCTCATCAATGGTTCCATATCAACCATATTGCAGCGCGCCAACAGCAGGGGGCGTCAACAAGACGAACTGTCCTTCAAGGCACAAAACAGAGTGGTCATCATGTGGCCACTGACCTGTTCACACTCACGACGGCCTGCCTTGGACAGGGCCAGGTTCATGAGCAAGGCACCACAGCACTCCAGGGTAGGCACAGGGATTGCATCCAGATGACTGAGCTGACCCACCAGCCACCTGACCACACCTTGTTTCACCATGATGGGGCGTATCTGGTGCCTGCAACCATGCAATTCTGCTGATGACAAAACATCTGTGCTATGGTGGAATCCATTTCTCCTCATGATAATGGGCAAGCCTTGAAGTGGCTTGCTGTGTCAGCAGGATGCAGAGTGCATGGCACACATTTGTCAAGTGTTGCATGTGCTCCTCCAAAACTGATCGGTAGAAAATGCTGGTGATGGCCTGACAGTCAGGTCTGTAGAACAGATGACACCTATGCAGCCGTAAGGCAGCCTCAAGCTTGCTTCACTGCCTCATTCAGGTGTAGAATCCAACGAAGCAGCTATCACCAGGGCATGCAGAATCACAGTCCTTCTGAGAATTTGAGCATGGAGTTGTTGTGATGGGTTATGTCAACTCTGTGACACAGAAGCTACCATTGCACAGAGTAGCTAGAAGCGTGTACGAGCACCACCTGATGGCTGTAATGTGACTGCAGACATTGTGACAACAGGATAAGATTTGGCCAGGGCTACTGCAGCACGTGTTGGATCTCACCTTGTACTTAGTCTTTGCAGCGCCTCGAGAGCATGTCCCTGCAAGCCCTTGCCTTGTGAGTCCTGCACACAACCGATGTTGCTGTCGATTGCTGCCCTTGAGGTTCAACATTGCAGCTGTAAAAACCTGACGCTGTACACAGACAAAATGCATGCGTTCATGAAATTATTAGCCTGCCAAATGATTTAGAGTTGCTGATCATGAATTCTCTCAAGATGAGTAAACCAACATACTTGCAACATGCTGCATGCAGCAAGTGTGTGTCATGGCAAGAATAGATGCATTGAAACATCAAGATTGGTGAATGCAGCTCGTTTTCCTGCAATCAGGCATTTTAGGATACAGGGTGCCGAAGCTGAACATACGTGGTGGCGCTGACATTCAGCATCAGCCCAGGTTCATATCAGACCACATACAGGCTGTGTGCATGACCAGCACACACAGGCTCAACACTTCAATTGCTTGGCAGAGAAAGAAAGTGATGCACTACATTGCATGCTGAAGGGATCTGCAACCGGCAACAATCATGTGTGTGTGAATGATGTAGCCATTGCCGGCAGAAACTTGAAATGAACGTGGGCTGCACAAGATAGGTGCCAGAGCGCTTGCATTGCTCTGGTACAGGTCATGTGCAGCTTGCACCCAGTGGCACAGCTGCTGCACCACCATGGTTGCAGCACTGCATAAATACGCACGCCCAGTGTGCATTCCAGCTAGCACACTCAGCAGACAGGCCCATTGCTCGCTTGCAGCCTTGCTTGATGCTTTGGCACCATGCCTCATCCAAGGATGCTCTTCATTGGATTGCCTGCATGTGAAGCATGTGTAGTGAAGCCTGTAGTCAAGATGTGTGGACACAATGCAAGCTGACGGGGACATATCTCCTCACAGGGGTGTTGAACATGAGTCTGATATCATCCATTGCTGGAAATGGATGCAGGTAATCCCCAATCCTGTTCTGTGGCTCTTGAGCAGAAGCACAGAAGATAGTGGTTGTGATGATTGTAATGACAGCATGAGCCACACGCGTTGCAGGCAACAAAGACAACAGCACACAAGCACTGCAGGCACAGATGCCATGGCAGCAGTCTGACACAACAGTTGTACCCAAATTCAAGCTCCAAAGACAAGCTAGTGAGGCGGACTGACCTTAAGAGCAAGATGTCGCGCTGGATGTAGCCAGACAGCACTTGACACCTGTCAGTTGCAGAGATTGCCTTATCCAGTCTCCATCTCAAGGCCTGCAGCAATGCTGCTGCCAGGCCAGGATCTCCACCCTGTGTACCAGCCATGAAGCTCACAACTGATGTGTCAGCATTGTGCCAAAATGCCTTGCTACCTGTCTTGACTTTAAGATGCCTTTGGCTCAACCCTGGAGCTCTGACAAAATGTGCTCTGACAGTGTTGACATGCACTACGTGCTTCTGAAGCATTTTTGACTCATGCTATGAGTGAGTGAAGTGAGTGAATCAGTGCGTGAGTGAGTGCATCAGTGAGAAAGCGAGTGAGTGACTAAAGCAGCAAGCGATTTAGAGGGTAGGTGGGTGAGTGAGTGAGGGAGTGAGTGAGCGAGGGAGGGACTGAGCCAGAGAGGTGAGTAAGTAAATCAGCGAGCGAGTTAGTAGGTAGGTGAGAGTGTGAATGAGTGAGTGAGTGAGTGAGTGAGTGAGTGAGTGAGTGAGTGAGTGAGTGAGTGAGTGAGTGAGTGAGTGAGTGAGTGAGTGAGTGAGTGATTGATTGAGTGAAACAGTGAGCAAGTGAACCAGCGAACGAGTGAGCAAGCACGTGAGCGAGCAATTGAAGGACCGGGTGGTTGAGCGAGAGAACAAGCCGGCCTGCAAGAAAGCAAACACAAAAGCACATTGATGCCTTGGGATTGCCATGGAAGGCAGTGCATGAGCCACCTGAAGGTCTGCCTTGATCTTGTCATGATCCAAGGCAGGCAGCATGCCAGGTTGGGTGTACAGCCACTGCTCCAAAGGATCCAAGCTGGTTAGTATGACGCTGTGTCTGATGACCCCTTGCCCACCCTCCTTCCCAAGCTGAGACAGCGAGGCCCCCACCATGCTCCCCTCTGTCTTGTCACCCATAGTAGGGCTGTCAGCTGCTGCCTTTGGCCTGAGGCCTGCAAGGTCTTGGTTGCTTCCTATACTGGGGCCCATGGGGCTTTGGCTGGGGCTTCGACTGTCTTCAACATCAGGACCGACACAGCCTCGACTGCCTTCTGCATCAAATGCTATGAGGCCCTGACTCTCGTCTGGGCTCTGAGCCAAAACGCCGCTGCTGCATTGCACCGTGTGTGCTGAAATGCCCTGTCTGCCTGCACTGGCTGTTGCATCCTGCCTGATGCCATCTACTCTATCAATGGAGGCTGCTGGGGTCTCTGCAACAGGCTGTGCATTGCTGTTTGTGGGCGCTGGCGCTGCAGCATCACCTGTGAACTCAGCTGAAGCTGCAGCGCTGTCTTGTCTGAGCAGTCTGGAGCTGCTTGTAGATGCCCTGCCCGCACTGCTGCCCCTTGAGCGCCTACCCAAATCAGCGCCCATCACTAGACCTGTTTCATTGCCATTGCTGTCCGCTGCTGGGGTGCCCTTGCCAGTGATTGGACCGCCAGCTACACAATTTTCAAGCTGCTCCGCTGCAGGGCTCTCGCCTGGAAACCCTGCTGTGCAAGATCCAGCCAATGCTGCAGAGCTAGTTGCAGACTCTGTTGCATACCTTCCCACATCGGATGCAGATGCATTGCTGACTCCAGCAGTGGCAGCAGACACACCAGGCTCAGGACTCCTTGCTGGGTGCTGCCTTGCGCTGCCAGTCCTACTGAACCTTCTGCTGCTGGTTTGGCTGTCTGCAGAGGGGTGGCTTACATTATCATGCGCTGAATCATCCTTCTCTGCTCGGCCGTCTTCAGCTGTCTCTATTGCAGCATCAGAAGCAGGGGGCACCAATCTGTGTCCTGATGAAACCCTAGACATGCTGCCAACCCTGGACGGCGCTGACAACTGGGGATCACTGCTCGGCCCTGCTGCACTGCTGATCCAAACATTGCCGGCTGCACTGTCGGCCACCGCTGCTGCCTGGCTTGCTGCTGTTTCTCCTGACACTCTGCCGCTGTGCTGACTGTCAACACCCACTGGCCTTACACCCTGTGATTGTTGGCTGCCGCTTCCCTGATCATTAGGTTTGAGATTGAGTCCAGGCTCAGGCATTGGTAGTGCAAGCGGCCCTGCCCCAGTGCTGACGGTACATGTGCCAACAGCATGTGTATCAGCGGATGCCATGTCTGGTGAGATGGTCATGAGTGGCACGATGATCGGCTGAATGGCTAGGCTGGAAGCATTGTTGCCATCTTCTAGGAAACTAGGCTCTGCACTGAAGCCTTCAGCAGCTTCAGAGTGCACAACTGCAGGACACAGCACCACATGAGCAGCACTCAGGCAGCCTGAGGCTGTTGTGATTATAGCTGAGGGTATTTTCACAATATACTTGGACAATTTCTACTGTGGTGCAGGGCTCGTTTTGAAGATGTTTGGCAGGCTCAAAGTGCAAAGCTACAATGTGCAACACCTTTTTCTTGCTCAGATGTGAACGTAAGTACTGGTTCAGACCCAGCTGCAGGTGTCCACCAGCATCTCACATACACCTCTCTCAGTCTGGCAAGAAGGTGGCACATTACAATCCACATAACATGGCAAAGCCATGCTGTGACTGATGGTATTGACTAGCACAACTTAGTATGACTGGTGCGTGCAACAACCACCCAGATTGAATGCTGCTAACAAGCTCAAAGAGAAGCAGAGCTCTGACCATGCAAGACTTCAGCTGAGGGCTCCAGAGAAGCAGCTGGCATGTGATCAGCATAGCGAGGCTTGGAAGCTGACACCAGGCCTGCCAACTCCTTGCTCCCATTCAGCAAGGCACTGATGGGCCGACTGCTGCCATTTCTTCTCCCATTGAGCACACCACTGCTAGGCCTGCTGCTGCCCTTTGCTGCATCAGACACTATAGCAGATCCTGGCCCTGCTCCAAAAGGAAGCTGTAGATGATTGCCACCACTCAGTGACAAGGCCATTGGGTCAGAGCTCATCAAAAATGGAGACTGTCGATTTTGGTTGGGCAATTGCAGTCCTGCTGCAGGAGCAGCATCAGCAGCAGCAGCCTGTGCAGCTGCATACATGCTGTACAACCTGGGTAAGGCCTGCTGAAAGGGCACTGCAAGTAGCGCATTGCCGATCTGCTGTCGCAGGTCTGATACAAAGGTTGGGGTGAAGATGTGCCTGAAGGAGGGGTGGCTCTGGGGGTCCCTCACATATGGCAGGGCATAATAGGACAGCAGATTGGGGTCTGAAGCTAGCAGAGACCCACTGGTGTCTAAGTACTGTTTGAAGGCTGGCAGGGTCTGCAACAATCCCTGGCGGCCTGACTGCCCTGTAGGTCAAGTTAGCTGTGAGTTAGAGTGGAGAATGAACAGGCTTGCAGGCTGTGCAGCACATGTCTTTGTCATAGTGCTTGAGATTTGCAGCATTGCAAATGCGCCTAATCAGGATAGGTGTGTGATTGTAGGCTTACCTATGAGCGCCGGAAAGATGGCAAAGTAAAGCTGTACATGGAACTCAAGCTGCAACCAGGCAAAATCAGTGAAGCACCCAACTGCGAAATAAGCTGTAAGAGGTCCTGGAAGTGAGGTACCTTTTGCCCATTGGCTGACTGTTGCAGCTGAATCGGCATTTGATGCTGCCAGAGGCCAAAAAAGCTCTCTCGGTTGCCCTGGTCAAAGTGTCTCAGCTGCAGACAAAGGTAAATTGGTTGTGAGGAGGTTGAGTAGCAATAGCAGCAACAGCCCAGGGCAGTGTATGTATACCAGATGGGCCTGTGCTTGCCGAGCCTCTGACTCAACTCGTTCATGGTGCAGGCCTGTTGAGTGAGCACGTTTTGCTGCTAATTCAGCAGTAAAGGCCTGGGTACACACAACAACAGCAACATGAGTGCTGCAGAAGACTTAAGGTCTCAACTTGAGACATTTTGCACTTCACCTCCAGTGTCAGGTTGAGCTCCTCATACTGCAAGAACTCCGATAGGCAGGAGCAAAGGTCGCGAAAGGTAGCGGGCCTTGACGTCATGCTCTTGTCACCCAACTCTGTAAAATCGCGCTTTACTTGCACACTTTATGCCGTTCCATCAGCACGCTGTCAGGATACCAAGGATCAGGTGACTCAGATGTTACATGAGACCGCACAATCAGGTTGAACTGTTTGGTCAAAATTTGATCAGGTGCTGTTGTGACAACCTTTGACTAATCTCGTAGAAAGAAACTGTCATCTGCCAGGCGTATAACAAGCCTCCCGAGACTCGCCACTCTCTTTCGCGAACGACATGATGGTTCAAACAAGCAGCCGTGCCTGCAATTAGTTCAGCTGCACAGGCAATAGTGACGACCAACAGGCAAGTGCTGCCGTAGTTTGACCTATCGTGCTATGCTGAACTCTAGAGGTGTCGCGGCTCTGCGAGACGCCTGCCAGCACAAGTGCGGTTGCGGTCAAACCTTCGTGTTCAATCCTCGCCTGGCGCCAGCTCGTCATCGCGCTTTCACGGTCGTAAAGTGAGTGACAAGCTTCTGAGTGATCGCGCTGCTGGCAGCAAGACAAGCCTCGCGGGCCCTTCGTTGAGATGTGCTAAGGCAATGACATGGTATGCAGGGCGGCCAAGCGAGCCAAGGGCAACAAAAGTGCTCCCAGCAAGAGTGGAGGAGGTAAGGGCCAGGGCAAGCCCAGTGGGAATGGCGGTCACCCAAACTACAAAAGTGCAGGAGACGTGCGAGAAGGGTAAAGAGTTACCAAAGGCCACTTTGCATGCTCATGCCCAAATTGATTGCGCGAGCTCACACATCACCATGCAGGGGTGCTTACACTCAGGAGACAAGGGATGTCATCCTGTCATTAGACAGAGCAACCAAGACTGCTCCTAATGGCAAACAAATCCTCAAGAATGTGGGTGTGGCTATGTACTTGGGTGCAAAGATTGGCTTCCTGGGACAGAACGGTGCGCACACCAAGTGCAGCATATGCATGCCCTCTGCCAACATGTCAATACGTATTATTCTAACAGCGAATGCACTACAAGCTTAGGTATCTTTTGTGAATGTGCAGTGCAAACAAGCACATGACATGCTGGTTATATACATAATTGAACTGGCTTGGCAGTAGTACCAAAAGCAGCATGTGACGTATTGCCTGTCGCAATGGCTTGCAAGCATTTTGCCTCAGCTCACTTGCCGTAACAATAGCATCACTTGTAGCAGTCAACTGGCAGCTTGCCACACAGCCTAATTTGCACGATGCCAACCCGCCTTCTGCACATGTCCACAAGGCAATACCTCTTGTCCAGTCCAACACTCTTGCAAAGCACTCACACCACAATACACCACCCGACCAAGGCACATACTTGGCAGCACAGGTGCCGGTAAAAGTTCCCTAATGCGCATTCTAGCTGGCCAGGACCAAGAGTATGAGGGCACCCTGCAGCTCAGCCCTGGCATCAAAGTTGGGTACCTACAACAGGAGCCCAAACTGGACATGAACAGCACAGTGCTGGAGAACATCGCACCCGCCCTAGCCCCAACCAAGGCTATGCTCACGGAGTTTGAAGAGGTGAGCTGTTGCTGTAGCTATTGCTGTTGCTGTTGCTGTTGCTGTTGCTGTTGCTGTTGCTGTTGCTGTTGCTGTTGCTGTTGCTGTTGCTGTTGCTGTTGCTGTTGCTGTTGCTGTTGGTGTTGCTGTTGGTGTTGCTGTTGCTGTGACAGCTGATGCAAGCAAAAGATTAATGTCAGCAGCAGCTGCATGGCTAAGACCTGCTTTGCAAGTTGGTGCTGCATCCTGCATCATGTGTGTGTGTATGTGAGTGGTGAATGAGACCATGACGACTGGCGCATGCACAAAGTCCAGCCACAGACTGATATTGACACATGAAAATGGCCTCATGTCTCGGGCACAGGTCATGCATGTCTCAGACAGCACAAAAGCATTGGTGATGCAAAGGTGAGCGTGACACTACCAGGCGGGCTTGGTAATGCTGCTGACAGAGATGGGCAAGCTACACGCTGCTGTTGATGTCACCAGAAGGGTTCTGAAGAACCTGCCTATTCAATGGTCGGTCAGGCAACCATATACATTTTGGGGTTAGGATTTATGGTTTAGGATTTGTCTTTTAGGGTTGATGTTTAGGATTCAATGATAAGATGACTCCAGCAGTGAGCATGCATGTGTCATGTGTGCAGGTGAGCATGAAGATGGCAGAGGGCGGGGATGACTACGATGCTCTGCTAACAAAGATGGACAAGCTACAGAGTGCAATTGATGCTATTGAGGGTTGGGAGCTGGACAGGCAACTGGAGAGGGCCATGCAGGCCCTTAGGTGTCCACCAGGCAAGCTCACCAATAGTAATAGCGTTTGCGCTTTCCAGCTCATGATGAGCTAGTACGAGCAAGGCAAATCTTGTCTCTCCACAACAATCTGTTCTGAGCATCCCTGTAAGCTTCACAAAGTGCAGTGTCCACTTGTAGTGCTGGGTGCGCTGCTCACAGTGGTCCAATGCAATGAAAGTTGTTGTGGACGCCCACTATGTATGTCATCAAAACCCTGAAGGTCTCCATGGTAATGTCAATCTCGTTGATGCCGCATGCCAAGTGAAGGTGAAGTGTGCACTGCAAGCTGTGTGCTAGACCCGGCAACTACATTGAGGACTAGCGTCAATCGCTATCATCATCATTACATGTAACACCACTGCATCGCAATGCAATGGCATGTTCTGCTGCAGTTGCACACTGACCGAACATCAGACAGTGCCACTGCTAGAGTCAGAGCATGCAAGGATTACGATGGTAGTTGGTCAGTCAGTCAGGGGTTTTCACGGGTTGTTGGGGACAGCTAGGCCATTTGACTGAATTGCACAGTCCCTCAAAAAATGAAACAGACAAGGAATGACACAGACAAACACGATCGTAGTGATGCTTTGACTCAGCCACGACAGCTTGCAATGCTTGCAGGCGACAGCATAGTAGACAACTTGAGTGGCGGGGAGGTAAGAAGAGTGGCGCTTGCACGGCTATTGCTGGAGAGACCAGAGGTGCTGTTGCTGGATGAGCCGACCAACCATTTGGATGCTGACTCTGTAGCCTGGCTGGAGCGCTTCTTGGCAGGTGAAACAAGCTCAGTCATGTTAAGCAGGGCCCTATTGTGACTGCCATGTGCGCTGCACCTGTCAACAGCTGAGTCGCTGATTCCACAGCTTGTTTGGAGCTTTTCTTGGCAGTCACAGTCACTTTGACTCATGCTGTGCATGCCTGTGTATAGGTGTGGTGCATGCAGTATGTCGCAACAATGGCTTGCACATGTGCTGCTTCATGAGTTGGTCACGCTGTTGCAGAGCTCAAACATACACTGATGGCAGCAACTGCCCTGTGTTTTCGCGGTAATGACGCATGCTTACATGGGCTCCTGCATGAAAGTGTCATGCTGTCGCCGAGCTCAAGCATACACTGGTGGCACCATTTGACCTAAATATTCAAGGTGATGATGCATGATTGAACATGCATCCTCATGCAAGCGTCCTGCTGCTGCAGAGTTCAAAGGGACAGTGGTGGCGGTGACCCACGACCGCTACTTCCTGGACAATGTAGCAGGCTGGATCTTGGAGCTGGACCGGGGGCAGGGCATTCCTTTCGAAGGCAACTACTCAGAGTGGCTGAAGGCTAAAGCCAAGCGCCTTGAGGTAGCTACAGACAAGCATCTTCCTTTGGTCATCTTTGGACACATGCTGTGCCCAAACCAAGCTTTATGCAGAGTTGCAATTTGCAGGAATCACAAGCAGGGCACACAGGCTAAGCTGTATGATAAGTAACCCAAATTTAGATTATCAGTTGCCAGACCCCAGCCACTAGACAACCCATTGATTGGAAATCAAGTTCAGCCAGCAACTCAAGAACTTTTTGCACCTTTGTGTTGTGCCAGCGCTGGTGGTGTTGATGTTGCAATCATCAGTGATGCCTGTTCTGCAGACAGAAACCAGGCAGCAGGTGAACCTACAGCGCAGCATCGCCTCTGAGCTGGACTGGGTCAACTCCAATGCCAAAGGCCAACAGAAGAAGGGCAAGGCCAGGCTACGCAGATATGAAGACCTTGCTCAGCAGGTATGGCACCTGCAACCTCCCCTCTTTCCCATCCTCCTCTGGCTCCTTGACTGCTCCATTCCTGCCTTTGGTCCTCTTGGCTGACAACGACTGGGCGTTTGTTAATGTTCTGCGCTCTCATCTGGTCTGCATTTCCAGGCTGACACTGCTGAACAGAACTCCCCATCAAGGTTACAAGGGAGGAACTGTTGATGCCTTCATGGCTGGTGGCAACAATGTTACTGAATGCTGTGTCATGCAGACTTGCATGCAACCTCATCACCTCAGATTTCATCCAAAGGCACAAACTTTTCTGTACACAAATTACAAATTCAAATGCCTGCCTCAATCATGAACTTCCACTCTGCAGGCTGCTGAGTACACACGCACATCTCAGTTGGACAGCATAACCATTCCCCAGGCTCCCCGGCTGGGCTCCCAGGTGGTTGAAGTCAACGGACTCTGCAAGTCATATGGAGACCGACTGCTGATGAAGGACCTCAGCTTTAGCGTCCCTCCTGGTAGTGTAGTAGGTACGCACCGCACCGTTCACTCTAATCTGAGTCTGTATCACAATGTGAGTCTGCATCTGAACCTGGGTCTGTACCTTGAACTGAGTCTGCAGCTTGCCTTGAGCCTGCGCTGGGTCTGTATCATAATGTGATTCTGTACCTGTGTACCTTGATGCGACTCTGCTTTCTGACTTGAGTCTGTACCTTGGACTGAGTGTGCGCCTGCTTGAGGACCTCGGCCCCATACAGAGTGTGTGCACTGTGTTGTGTGGAAGCTGCTTATGGATGGGGATGTCGCTTCCAGCCAGCCCTGCCAGTACAGGGACAAGCATAAAAGGCCCCTCTGTTCGAAATGCTGTTTATGTATGACGTTGTATGCAAGTTCTGGTCACATGTGACGCTGCTTGGCAGAGGTGTTGTGTGTCTCTGCCACTGGAATGCACAGGGAAGCAAAGTGCCTGACAGGAACCATGCTGCTGCCCACAGATGGTACTTCAATAACACACTCAAAACAGGAACGCATTGGTGCCAAAGCAGGGCAAGCGCCTTGCAAAGCTAGTGTAGCAGCTTCTGAAAGGCAATTCAGCAGTCGTATCACGTCGTATAACTATAAAAGTATGGGGTATAACAAATCCCCCATTCTGCGTATTTGAGATGAATATATAGTCAAATTGTGGTTGGCACATGAAATGGAAGGATTTGTTAAAGTTTTGAGTGGTGCAGGGATTATTGGTGCCAACGGAGCTGGCAAGTCCACTCTGTTCAGGATGCTAGTTGGACAGGAGCAGCCAGACAGCGGCGAGCTGATAGTCGGAAAGACTGTTCGCACCATGTATGTGGATCAGTCCAGAGAGGCCTTGGACTCTGAGAGGTCGGTAGCCCCCAACATTACATGCATAAGTTGGGGTCTAACCCTTATAATCAAGCAGTGCAAAGACACTGACGCTACCCATCTAGGCTTAGCACGTAGGATGCGAATGGCACTTCACACTTGTGAAGCCAGTCTGTGACATGGCTTGCATAAGTGGGCATGTGACATGATGATCAGCATGCATGGGCTTGGCTTACCAAAGTATATGATAGCTTGGGTGATGGCTCAGGGATGTGAGCCAGGCAGGCCTAAAAAATGTGGACATGTAGTTGTGTTTGTTTACGCTTGCGATTTGTCCCCTTTGTTTCCCCTTCCTCTTTCCTTCTGCCTTACCCTTCCCCCTTCCCTTCCTTTGCCCTTACCATCTCGCCCCTCCCCTCTGCCACCCCCGTCTTTCTCCTGAATGGAGACCCCCTGCCCTTGCTCTGGCCTTTGCCCTGGCCCTTGCCCTTATCACTGCCCTTGCCCCTGCCCTTGCACTTGCCTCGTCCTTGCCCTTTCCTTTCTTCTCCCACCAACACAAGCTGCCTCATTTGCTTTCAGTACCGTCACTCCTGTCTTGTTGATTGCAGGAGCGTGATTGATGAAATCGGAGATGGTGCTGAGGAGGTGGATTTGGGAGGGCGCAGCATTGCCATGCGAGCGTATGCCTCCTGGTTCAACTTCAAGGGAGCAGACCAGCAGAAGAGTGTAGGAGTCTTATCAGGAGGGGAGCGTAACAGACTTCAGCTTGCAAAGGTGTGCTGTGAGCTCTGCTCAGAGCGTTTGAGTTTGCAGCCTTTACCCATTCTGGTGAAGCATGACATAGTAACTCAACAATATGATGCAGCCCCATGCAGCTTGAGTCGTCCTCTCGTGGTATGCTACAGCGTCTTTCTTATACCACAGTTTGGATTGCATTAGCCCTTGGCTTTCATAGCGTGGTTTTGCAGCTTGTTTTGCTTCTTATGCTATGTACTGACACAAGCTTTATGCTTCAGGTGCTGAAGCAGAGTGGGAATTTGTTGTTGCTGGATGAGCCCACAAATGATCTGGATGTGGACACATTGCGAGCTCTCGAAACAGCCATTGATAGCTTTGCTGGGAGCTCCATGATCATTTCCCATGACAGGTGGTTTCTTGATCGCTTGGCAACACATATTCTGGCGTTTGAAGGCGACAGCGAGGTGGTCTGGTTTGAGGGATCTTACAGTGAGTATGCTGAAGACAGGCAAAAACGATTGGGTAAGGTGGAACCCACAAGAATCAAGTTCAGAAAGCTGGCAACTGTCTGATGATACCTGTATCAGCAGCTACATGCAGATTTCCTGAAGGACATACAAAACAGTTGAACAACAAGTTGCTGTATGCTGCTGTATTTGCACAGCTTGTACCTGTAGTTGTGAGAAAAGACGCTGGTTGCTCCAAACTTGATAGCGAGGGGTTGTGGAAAGCATCTGCAGATGCAAGCAAACTTTCTTCCATAAAATATATGTATACGTACAAAAAAGCCTAAGGCTGCTGCTGTGTACAAGAGTTCACGGCAAGAGAGAGAGAGAGATTGCAATGCTTTAGTGCAGCCAACAAATCTGATGCACAATGGTTCTGTACAAGTTTTGCACATAAGTGAAATCATGTTTTCTTCGTTTCAAAAAGAAGAAGAGCAAAGTCACAATGCAAAGGTTTGGGCAGGAGCCCGATTGCCGCTTTGCCAAGACGCCCGCATACAACCGCTTGAATAGAGTGTTTGCACTGCTTTGATTGCGCTTACAAACCGAAGCCTCAAGGAGAAGAAGGTGGTCTCTCGGGGCAAGGCCGGCTAACGTTGACCGCGGACCATGTTAGGATCTAGCGAAGCTCCTCTTTTGGCTTCCTATCCTCAACTGGCACCCCCTCAGATAGATATGCAGCCGATCGCTGAACAACCAAGCATTGGCGCTCAAGACCAAACTGACAACGACCCAACCTCACAGCATGCCGTAGACAAGGACACCGACAAAGACTCCTCAGGACTGGTACGCGACACTGCTTGGAAATCTTCCAGATTGCTTCTGTGCAACCTTGATGGGATCTTTGCCATACAGGTGCTTCCGCTCGCCAGAATCAAGCGCATTATCAAGTCAGAGGGAGATGTGAAGGCTGTTTCAAGTGAGGCAAGCTTTGCCGTGGCAAGGGCTGCGGTAAGTCGTCCAAGCTTATGCAGAATGCTCTGAAGCTAGCAATGACTTCTGATGCAAGTACTCTTTCACTTCCTGTCAAAGTCGCCTCCAGCCTTTATGTCTGCTGCTAGGAGCTCTTGTTGGAAGAGTTGGCTCGCAGAGCCAATGTTCAGATGCAGTCCCAGCATCGAAGCACTTTGCAGTACAAGGATGTTGGTAAGTTCTTGTGCCTGGCTTTTTTTGACAAGCATCAGATGCTGATGACAAGTAGTTCACAATACATGGTTCCTGCAGCGACAGTGGTCCATGACTGGAAGGCTCTGCTATTTCTGTCAGGTGATTGTGGTCTTGTACTCTGTTGCTGCTGACTAGCTCAATGCAGGTTTGTTTCAGCATTGTCTCAGCATCTAGCAATTTGAATGATGTGAGCATACAGAAGCTTATTGTGTCAACATTGCTTGCATCTAACCAAGCAAATACATGTGGCTGTAGACTGAAATCAGTCTTGCATTGACATTTCTAGTCTCCAATCGTTGTTTGCTGGTGCGCAGACATTGTGCCGCAGCCGGTGGCAGTGTCTACTCTCCTGGAAAAGTATCGCCAGCAACATCCTGAGCTGGTACACCAGCAAACAAACGGTAAGCATTGGCAAAACTCGGTGTCACGTAGAAAAAGGTGAGCATGCTCTTGCCACCTGCTTGTGCTTGGTTCAAAGCACTCTGTGTTTCTCACAGGCACAGCTGCTGTTCCGATGGCTGTCTCTGGTCAACAGAATGCACAGCAGCCAATACAGCAGGCTGCACAGCAGCCGACCCAGCAGCTGGTCCAACAGCTTGCACAGCAGCAGGCTCAGCAGCAGGCACACGCAAAGCTGCAGGCAAAGGCACAGCAGCAGGCACAGCAGCAGGCGCAGCAGCAGGCTCAGCAGCTAGCTCAGCAGCAAGCTCAGCAGCAAGCTCAGCAGGTGGCTCAGCAACCCATTGCTGTTCATCAACGGCCAGTGCAGAGCATATTTTCGCAGCCACAAGCTCAGCACTCTGTCACCAGCCAACAGCTAGCCCAGCTGGTTCATCCACGCATGCAGCATTTCCCTGTTGCTGAGCAAATACAGCAGCTGCTGCCTCCCAGACTTCCTGTGTCAACAGCAGCTGCCAGTCATGCTGCTCAGGCCTCTACAAGTCAGCACACTCCGCTGAGTCAATACCAGTCACTGGGGCATCTACAGCTGCTGGGACAGCAGCAGATGCTAGCACAGCAGCAAACGTTAGCACAGCAACAGGCTCTAGCGCAGCAGCAGGCACAACAGCAGGCACAAAAGGCTGTCAGTCAGCCGCTATCTTTGAGTCAGTTGCAAGCTCTGGCCCAGCAGCAAGCAGTGTCTCACCAGCAGGCAGCACCTCAGCAGCAAGTGGCATCACAGCAGCAGTCAGTAGGGCAGCAGCAAGCCTTAGCTCAGCAGAAGGCTCTTGTACAACAGCAGGCAATTGGGCAGCATCAAAGTACAGGATGAGGCCACACTAGTATATATCCCATGATCTGTGTGTACCTTGTAACAGATGTTGTGCCTATTCAGCTGTTTTGTGATTCTGACAGAAGTCTGGACAGAGCTCTTTGCTTCAAGAACCTGCCATGAAATGATGTTTGCATTGCATAACAGGCCAGTGTGTGAGCGTGATTTTTTCTGATGCAGTCTTGAAAGTGCTGTATGCTTCAGCCATGTTGAATTGTGCTAAGCACTTAGATTGATTCAGTCAAGTCATTCATGAAGTGGTTAGTCATAGTTGGGTCATGTGTCTCTATTATGACTAGTTTCGTATACCAGCGTCCCGCCGTCAGCT
>JAABUP010002063.1_pt1 | contig 40380 bp, 39 predicted proteins | sample 5559201 | NCBI WGS metagenome assembly JAABUP01 (sample SAMN10711887, study PRJNA513373) | rock metagenome | isolation source: Antarctica rocks | place: Antarctica | reverse complement strand
GCGACGTGGCCGGGGGAGTGTCCGGGCGTGTCCAGCGCCTCCAAGCGCCCGCCGTCCACGGTCAGCGTCATGCCGCCCATCAGCGGGAGATCGATCGCCGACCAGTCGAGGAATTGGCGCAGGAGTGGCTGTTCCTTCGGGTTGAGCATGATCGGGCAATCGTAGCGTCGCCGCAACTCCGGGGCGGCGACCGCGTGGTCGGGATGGCAATGGGTGAGGAGGATCGCCTTCACACGGACGGTGCCACGGGCGTCCAGCGCCTCCTGCACGATCGCGATGCCGGCCTGATCGCCGGGATCGACGATGAAGACTTCATCCGTGCCGACAATGATCGCGTTCGTCGGCTGATCGCTCATGAAGCTGTCGTTCGGCACCGCGAGCACTTCGAGTGCCAATGCGCGGGCGGCGGTCCTTTCACCTGTCATGCAACCCGGCCATCCATGTCTCGCTCATCGCAAAGCTCCTTATTCCTGCGGGATCACCTTTAGCAGCGCCGCCACCGGTAGGATAAGGTGCGTTCTCAGGTACAAGCATCGCGGTGGGGTTAGCCGGTTGACAGGGACACATTACCGCCAGGCGGCCGGATCCTGCAACAACAACACGCGGTGCTCCTCATGGGCAACAGGTGCGCGATAGCCGAGGGCGGAGTGGCGGCGTGGACGGCCATCTTCGTCTTCTCCAACCGCCAGCGTCTCCACTCGGCACTCGCCTACCAGCCCCCTGCTGCTTTCGAGGAGGAGATGTTGCTGTTGTCCGATCGCGCCGCTTAGTGCGCCGTTCCTGAAGTACGGTGCAAATAGGAGGCCGCAATGTACTACAGTTGCTCGCTAATAGCATAAGAACGGCGCGTTTTTTGATCTGCACCATAGTTGGGGAACGATGCACTAAGCGGCAAGTGGAAAAGCACGCTATTGGTATTTTGTTCCGAACCTACTGATGCTCGGCTAACCGGCACCGATTTGCTGACGGCGTATCTGGCGGCGTAACGCCGGACACTTTCCCATATCGCGCGGCCCGTACCCCGTCGCAGGGCAGGGTCGCGCCGCGACGAACGCGCAGTGCCGATGCCAATAGTGCGGGCGGACTTCGCTCGCCGGGGCCAAGGCCGACGTCCTTCTCGGGCAGGCTCCACCATCGCGATAGCCCACCCTCCACCCGACGAGTACAATACCCCGGCGATGGGTCCGATGCAGCGGCAGCCGCCAGGCGCCAGGCGCTCCCAGCCCCATCGCGCGCTACTCATCGCATAAGGGAGGATCGATGTCCCAGAACGCCACCAAGACCGTGCTCGTCACCGGCGGCGCGGGTTTCCTCGGGATCAATCTGCTGCGCTACCTGCACGCGCGCGGCTACGATCTCGTCTCGCTCGACATGGCCGACTTCGATTACGCCGATCTGCGCGACAAGGTCTTCGTCGTCCGGGGCGATATCCGTGACCGTACGGCGGTCGAGCGCGCCATGAAGGGCGTGGCCTTCGTCGTTCACACGGCGGCGGCACTCCCGCTCTACTCAGAGGAGGACATCTACACCACCGATGTCGTCGGGACGCGGCTGGTGCTCGACGTGGCGCGTAAGCACGGCGTGGCGCGCGCGGTCCACATCTCCTCCACCGCCGTCTACGGCATCCCCGACCATCACCCGCTGGTGGAGGAGGACCGGCTCGATGGCGTCGGCCCCTACGGGCAGGCGAAGATCGACGCGGAGGCGGTCTGCCAGGAGTTTCGCGCGCGGGGGCTGGTCGTGCCGATCATCCGGCCCAAATCGTTCGTCGGCCCGGAGCGCCTCGGCGTCTTCGCGCTCCTCTACGACTGGGCGCTCGACGGGCGCAACTTCCCGATGATCGGCAATGGCAAGAACCGCTATCAATTCCTCGACGTGGAAGACCTCTGCGCCGCGATCCACCTCTGCCTGACCCTGCCGGATGACAAGGTGAACGACACCTTCAACATCGGCGCGGCGGCGTTCACGACGATGGGCGAGGATTACCAGGCCGTCCTCGACAAGGCGGGCTTCGGCAAGCGGATCATCGTCTTCCCCGCCGAACCGGCGATCTGGGGCCTCCGCTTCCTCGAATTGCTGCACGTCTCCCCGCTCTATAAGTGGGTCTACGAGACGGCGTCCAGGGACTCGTTCGTGTCGATCGAGAAGGCGCAGCGCCAGCTCGGCTACCGCCCGCAGCACTCCAACAAGGACGCGCTCCTCCGCAACCTGGATTGGTACACCGCCCACCGCGAGCAGTTCGCCGCGCAATCGGGCGTCTCCCACCGCGTCCCCTGGAAACAGGGCGCGCTCGGACTGCTGAAGCGCGTCTTCTGAGCCACATCCCTTCCCGGCGATACGGCGACGGGGCGGCGGTCGGCCGATCGCCGCCCCGGACATAGAGACTGCTGTTGGTTATAGGTGGCGGGGTGGCGGCGATGAATCAGCAGCAGCAGAACAAACGAATCGCGCAGTACATCGGTGGGGGCATCAGTTGCGGCTTGCTGGCGGGTGCCATCGTGGGGCTGCTGATCGGGAACGTCGCCTCGGCGATCAGCCTCGGCGTCGTGATCGGGATCGTCGTCGGCACGATCCTGATGTCCTCGCGCTGAGATTCGGGTGCGGCGCACCATACCGTCTATCCGAAGCTCAGTCGCCGGTCGCCTCGAAATTCACCGGATGCCCCGCGAATTGACACTCCAGGTGAATCTGCGCGTGCTGCGCCCCCGCCCAGCGGCAGCGCGCGCAATGGCTCGCGGCGTAGAGGTGGTCGAAGAGCGGCCGGTTCATCACCGTCAGGCGGCGGTCGAGCGCGAGGCGCTTGTACTCCTCCCGCACCGCCCCCTCGATGCTACGCGGGAGGCAAACCGGATACGGGAGGTGGTAGAGCGCGCCACTCGCCACATCCTCCAGAGTCAGGCGTTCCTGCGCCACCCCCTCCTCGATCGCCTCACCGCGCGCGACGAGGCGCAAGGCACCCCAATCGACCCCGGCCATCGCGGAGAGGTATTGCAGCAGCCGCGCCTTGTCGATCGTCCGCGTCGCCAACCGTTCGAGGAGCGGGCGGACCCGCTGCACCACGTCCTGCGTCGCCCGGAATGTCATGGCCCCACCTATGGAAGTACGGTGTACGAACGACGAAGTACGAACTGGGACGGCACCGCACGCTCTCGTACTTCGTACTTCGTCGTTCGTACTTCTCTCAAACGTTGCGAATGCTCACCCCTTCGGTGCCCCGCTCGTGCAGGGCGGCGACCTCATCGATCAGGCGGGCGCGGAAGGTGCCGGGGCCGGGGAGTTGGCCGTCCTGCGGCAGGGCGGCGCGCTCGGCGGCGAGGCCGTAGGTGCCGAGGGCGAGCGCCGCCTGCGTGGCCGGGTCGCCCCCCGCCGCGAGGAAGATCGCGATCGCGGCGGTCGCCATGCAGCCGGAGCCGGTGATCCGCGCCAGCAACGGGTCGCCGTTGTGGACCTCGTAGACCTTGCCCCCACCGACGACCACATCGACCGCGCCGGTCACCGCGACCGTCAGGCCGAAGCGCGCGGCGGCGGCGGCCGCGACGGCGCGCGGGTCTTCGCCACCCACCGCGTCCACGCCGCGCATCTGCCCGGAGCCGACGAGCGCGCCGATCTCGCCGCGATTGCCGCGCAGCACCGCGATCGGCAGGTCGTTGAGGAGGCGCAGCGCGCTCTCCGTGCGGAACGTCGTCGCGCCCGCGCCGACCGGGTCGAGGACGATCGGCACCCCGCGCGAGGCGGCGGCGCGTCCGGCCAGCAGCATGGCGTCGATCTCGCCACGCGAGAGGGTGCCGATATTCAGCGCCAGCGCCCCCGCGAGCGCCGCCATCTCCGCCACCTCTTCGGGCGCATACGCCATCACCGGGGAGGCTCCGAAGGCGAGGGTGATGTTGGCGACATCATTGGTGACGACGATATTGGTGATGTGATGGATCAGCGGCACCCGCTCGGCGATGCGCGCCAGCACCTGCGATGCCTCGATCCCCCAGCCCGTCCCGCTCATCGTGCCCCCTCACCCCCGGCGATCATCCGGCGCGGCCACCCCGCGCCAGCACCCATGATCGTCCACAGTGATAGCACGCGGCGGCGCACACCACAAGCCACGGCGAGGGAAACGAGGAACGGGGTCGCCGCAGAGACGCAGAGGCGCAGAGAACGAACAAGAGAGAGAACGGAACAGGAGACACAGAGGCACAGAGAACGGACGGGAGAAAGGCACGATTTGAGGGAGCGGTGCCAATACTCAGGCAGCGCCTGAGGGCAAGGCAACAGCCGCCAGCCCCACCAACGCCCCGGCCCCTCTCCTCGGATGGGGAGAGGGGGTAGGGGGTGAGGGTGGTCGCGGCATCTGCCCACCCCACAACGAAGCCTCTCTCCCAGAGTGGGAGAGGGGTGGCGAGCCGGGTGCCCGCGCAGTGGGCGACGAGCCAGGGTGAGGGCAGCACCAGCGCACGCCAATCGCCACAAACGTAGGTGGTGCCGTTGAGCGTGGGGATAGCCGTTGGGTTAAAACCCCGGCTGAATAATCTGCGGCCACAAAGTCCGCCTCCGCAGACTGGAGTGTTGCGGACGCCAAAAGCAAACGCGGAATCGGTAGCGCTGCCGCCGCGAGTCCGGGGTTGCACTACCCCTGAAGGGCACACTGTACCCCTGAAGGGCACACTGTACCCCTGAAGGGCAGCCACTACCCATGAAGGGCACACTGTACCCCTGAAGGGCATACTATCCCCGCCGGGGGCTGGAACGCTCTGACCCTATATCTCTCGTCGTTCTCTGTGCCTCTGTGCCTCCTGTTCCGTCCCCTCGTTCCCGCTCTCTTTTCTCTCGTCGCTCTGCCCCTCTGTGTCTCTGCGTCTCCTGTTCCATCCCCGTCCCCCGCGCCTACTTCCCCACGCCGGTCGCTTTCTGCTTCAGCTCGTAGAGCTTGGTGATCGCTTCGAGCGGCGAGAGCGATTCGACATCGAGCGCGCGCAGTTCGTCCACCACCGGGTCGGGCACGCCGAAGAGCGAGAGCTGGAATTGCGGCGGCGGTGGCATGGCCGCACGATGGCCTCCACCGCGTCGGGGTGTCGGCTCACCGCCCCCCTCCAGCTCGGCCAGGATCTCCCCCGCCCGCCGCACCACCGCGCGCGGCATCCCGGCCAGCCCGGCGACGTGGATACCGTAGGAGCGATCCGCGCCGCCCGCCACGACCCGCCGCAAGAAGACGACCCGATCCCCCTCCTCCAACACAGCCATCCGCTCGTTGTGGACGCGCGGCAGCAGTTCGGCCAGCGCGGTCAGTTCGTGGTAGTGCGTCGCGAAGAGCGTGCGGCAGCCGAGACGCGGCGTGTTGTGGATGTGCTCCGTCACGGCGCGCGCGATCGAGAGGCCATCGTAGGTGCTGGTGCCGCGCCCGATCTCGTCGAGGACGATTAGGCTGCGGCGCGTGGCCGAGTTGAGGATCGCGGCCATCTCCAACATCTCGACCATGAAGGTGCTCTGCCCCGCCGCCAGATCGTCCTGCGCGCCGATCCGCGTGTAGATGCGGTCCACCAGGCCGATCTCCGCGCGGTCGGCGGGGACGAACGCGCCGATCTGCGCCAGCAGGACGATCAGGGCCACCTGACGCAGGTAGGTGCTCTTCCCGGCCATGTTCGGCCCGGTGATCAGCACCAGTTGGCGCTCGGCGGTATCAAGGTTCGTGTCGTTCGGCACGAAGCTCTCGCTCGCGACCGCCAGGGACGCCTCCACCGTCGGATGCCGCCCCCCCTCGATGCAAATAGTCGGCTCGGGGTCGTCGGTGAGGGTCGGGCGCACGTAGCGGCGCTCGGTCGCGACCGTCGCCAGCGCCGCGAAGAGATCGAGGTGCGCCAACGCCTCCGCCGCGCGCAGGACGTAGGGGGCCGCGCCCGCCACGCGCCCCACCACCTCGCGGTAGATCGTCCCCTCTAACGCGGCGATCCGCTCCTCCGCGCCGCTGACCAGCGTCTCGTACTCCTTCAACTCGGGGGTGATGTAGCGCTCCGCCCCGACGAGGGTCTGCTTGCGGATGTAGTCGGCGGGGATCGCCTCGCGGTTGGCGTTGCTGATCTCCAGGTAGTAGCCGAAGACCTTGTTGTAGCCGACCTTGAGACCCCGGATGCCGGTCCGCTCGCGCTCGGTCCGCTCCAACCCCGCGATGTACGCCTTCGCCTCGCGCGCCATCCGCCGCAACTCGTCGAGATCGGGCGCGAACCCGGCGCGGATCGCGTGTACCTCCGGACCGAGCGCGGCGGGGGGATCGTCGGCGATCGCGGCGGCGATGGTCGCGGCGATCTCACCAAGCCGCGCCGCGCCGAGGGGTGGCAGCCAGGGGACGAGCGGCCCCGCCACGTCGTCGCCGATCGCCGCCAGGAGTTCGGGCAGGATGCCGAGCGAGCGGGCGAGGGTGGCGAGATCGCGCGGGGTCGCCGCCCCGGTCACCGCCCGATTGATCAGGCGTTCCAGGTCGCCCACGCGCGCCAGCAACGGCGTCGCGCGGGCGCGCAGCAGGGCGTCGCGCACGAAGAGGGCGACCGCCTCCTGCCGTGCCAGCAGCGGCGCAAGTTCGACCAGTGGCTGACCGAGCCAGCGGCGTAGCAAGCGCCCCCCGAGCGGCGTCCGTGTCCGGTCGATCGTCGCCAGCAGCGAGCCACCGCGCCCGCCCCGGCTCCCCTCGGTCAGTTCGAGGTTGCGGCGCGTCGCCGCATCGAGCGGCATGTAGGCGTCGGTGCTGTAGCCGTGCAACTCGGTGATCTGGCCCAGGCCGTCGAGTTGGGTCGCGCCGAGGTAGTGCAGCAACGCCCCCGCCGCACGGATCGCCAGCGGCTGCCCGGCCACCCCGAAGCCATCGAGGATGGGGACGCCGAAGTGGCCGAGCAGCGCCTCTTCCGCCAGGTCGAGTCGCCATTCGCGCGCGTCGGTGCGGCTGGTGAACGCGCCCATCGGGAGCCAGAGGAGCGCATCGCCGTCCGGCTCCTCGCCGCGCGGCAGCAGGATCTCGGCGGGGCCGAGGCGCAACAGTTCCTGCGCGACCGTCCCCTCGGTCGTCTCGGCGTCGGCGCGGATGAGTTGCGTGGCGGCGAACTCGCCGGTGGTGATGTCCGCGTAGGCGATCCCCGCGCGCGTCCCCTCGACGAGGACGGCGGCGAGGTAGTTGTTGGCGTGGCCGGGCAACATGCTCGGCTCGACCACCGTGCCGGGCGTGACGACGCGCGTGACCCGCCGCTCGACCAGATCGCGCCCTTTGACCGGCTGCCCGATTTGCTCGCAGACCGCCACCTTGTACCCGGCGGCGATCAGCCTGGCGATGTGCGCCTCGGCGGAGTGGTACGGCACCCCGGCCAGCGGCAGCTTCTGCCCGCGCCCCATCTCGCGCGAGGTGAGGGTGATATCGAGGACGCGCGCGGCGATCTTGGCGTCCTCCTCGAACATCTCGTAGAAGTCGCCGAGACGGAAGAAGAGGAGGACATCGGGGTACTGGCGCTTGATCGCCAGATATTGCTGCCGTACCGGCGTCGTCATCGCCCCTCAACGCCTTCCTGGTATACGTACACCATCATGGATAGGAGTATAGTGGGTCGCGCGGGCGGACTCAAGGCGCAGCCTCGGCGAGGGCTTGCGTCGCTTGACAGGAAAACAATGCAACTGCTATAAAACAATGAGGATGCAGAGACACGATGGAGCATTCAGCATGAAAGAGATCGCCGCGATGGTCACGCAGCGCAGCCAGGTCACCCTGCCCGCCGAGGTGCGCCGTCTCCTGGGCATCAAGGCGCGCGACAAGGTGATCTTCGCCATCGAGGACGATCAGGTGCGGCTCTTGTCGGCGACCTTCACCCTGGAATCGGCGGCGGGGTCGGTCCAGCCGCTCGGGCGCATGGTCGATACCGAGGAGTTGATTCGCGAGGCCAAGGAGGAGAAGGCCGAGCGAGAGCGGGGAACGCAATGATCTTCCTCGATACCAACATCTTCCTCCGCTACCTGACGCGGGACGATGCCGAGAAGAGCGCCGCGTGTCTCGCCCTCTTGCAGCGCGTCCAGGCCGGAGAGGAGGCGACCACCTCCGAGGTCGTCCTCGCCGAGGTCGCTTACGTTCTTTCCTCGCCCCGCCAGTACAAGCTGAGCCATGCCGACGTGAGTGCCCGTCTCCGTCCGATCCTGCTCTTGCGCGGCCTGAAGCTGCCGAACAAGCGCCGATTGCTGCGCGCCCTCGATCGCTACAGCACCTATCCACACCTGGACTTCGAGGACTGCCTGACGGTCGCGCAGATCGAGCAGCAGGGGATCGACACGCTCGCGAGCTACGACCGGGGGTTCGATCGGGTTCCCGGTATCACCCGCCGGGAGCCACCCGCGCCGCAGGTTCCTCAGACCTCATCCTGATCGCCACCGCCGCAGGCGATGCCTCGCTCTGTGTCCGGTGTCCCTTCTGTCGCTGCGCTCGGCATCGCCTGCATTGATGATTCGGGCAGCCTCGGCATCCGTCTTGCTAGACCGCTATACGAGTGCTACGATGGCCCGGCGTCGGCGAGTTGCCGTGCGCCAATGACGAAAACCCCACTGTGGAGGTGTGAGGAATGGCTTTCGAGTTGCCGCCGCTGCCGTATGCGAAGGATGCGCTGGAGCCCAACATCGACGCGCAGACGATGGAGATCCACCACGATCGCCACCATGCGACCTACGTCACCAATCTGAACAACGCGCTCAAGGACTCCCCGGAGCTCCAGAACATGGGCATCGAGGAGCTGATGAGGAACCTCGACAAGGTGCCGGAGGGCGCGCGCACCGCCGTTCGCAATAACGGTGGCGGCCACGCGAACCACACCATGTTCTGGGAGATCATGGGTCCGAACGGCGGCGGGCAGCCGTCCGGCGAACTGGCAGGGGCCATCAATTCCGCTTTCGGCTCGTTCGACGCCTTCAAGCAGCAACTGACCACCGCCGGTACGGGCCGCTTCGGGAGCGGCTGGGCCTGGCTCGTCGCCGCGCCGGATGGCACGGTCAGCATCACCAGCACCCCGAACCAGGACACCCCGCTGATGGAGGGAAAAAGTCCGATCCTCGGCGTCGATGTCTGGGAGCACGCCTACTACCTGAAGTACCAGAACAAGCGTCCCGACTACCTCGCGGCGTGGTTCAACACGATCAACTGGGACGCGGTCGCCAAGCGCTACGCCGCCGCGAAGCGCTAGCCGCACGGCGGACACGACCACGATCCCGGGACGGGCGGCGCGGTTGTGCCGCCCGTCCCTTTGCATCCGACGGCACACTTGCCGCTTCGATTCGCCGCCCGCTAGCGGTTTCGCGGGAGCGATCGGGCATCAGGAAAGCATTTTCCTGATGCACTGGCATTATCCTTGCGTTTCTCAGCACGAGGTAGCCGTGTGCCTTGACGCAACGAAGGAGGCATCATGACCGGTCAGACTCATGTGCGCGACGTGATGGTGGAGATGACCCAGGCGATCCGGTCCTCTCAGACCCTCGTGGCCGCACGCCAGCGGATGCAGGGCGATATGCGCGTGAAATCCCTGGTCGTCGTGGACGATAACGATCGCCCGATCGGCGCGGTGCGCTACAACGATATCAGCACCGCCGAGGCGGGCGGCACCGTCGGCGCGGTGACCGTGGCCGGTGTGCCGACCGTCACCCCCGATCAGGCGCTGTCCGAGGTCAGCGGCCTGATGACCGAGTACGACGTCGATCGCCTCGCGGTCGTCGATAGCAGCGGCGCGATCGTCGGCGAGTTGACACGCAGCGCCCTTTCTCATGCGGAAATAGTCGGCTCATCGGCGACGCAGATGCGCGAGACCCTCTCCGATGCCGACGCCGGCATTCAGACCCCGGTCTATCAGGTCCACCAGGACATGACGGTGGTGGGCAGCGATGGCAGCAAAATCGGTAAGGTCAAGAATGTCCTCTCGGACTCGCTCAGCGGTTCGCTGACGCACATCGTCATCGACACCGGCCTGGTCTTCAGCCACGAGCACATGGTCCCCGCCGACCTGGTCGACGCGGTCAATGGCGATGAGGTCCGACTCAAGGTGGTCAAGAGCGACATCGAGGCGTTGCCGGACCCCAACCCGGAGGCGTAACGCACCGCGCACCACGCCCGATCACCACGAAGCACGCGCCCGCGTCGAATTAGCCGACGCGGGCGCATATAACCGCGCAGCTTGCTTGCGTTCCCCCGCCGCCTCGCTCCCCTCTTCCGCCGTGCCTCGCTAAACTGCTGTCCCATCCCCCGCTCTCCCTGCGTCCTCGGTGATTCTGCGACTCCCGTTAACCGTCCCTTCTCCTTGCCGTTCTCTGTGTCTCTGTGGCTACCGTCCTTTCCTCTCGCCCCCGCCCCCGATCGCGTACAATCCGGCGAAATGGCGACAAGCGGAGCAGAGGAGGCGCGCGTGGCGGCGACGATGAGGACCGACAGGGCGGAGGAAGCGTTCGCGACCTTCGTCGATCGCCATTGGGACGAGGCGTGGCGCTTCTTCGAGCGGAACCTCTACCGCGCGCGTGACCGCGCCAACGCCGAGGACTGCGCGCAGGAAGCCTTCATCAAGCTCGCGCGCCGCTACCGCGACGATACGGCCCTGGTGCGCGCGGTCGTCGCCGCCGAGCGGCGGGCGGGCAGTCCGGTCGCGCCCGCCGCGTTCGCATTCGCTGGCGGCGGCGCACAGGGGGTGGCGGCGACCCGCGCGGTCCGTTGCGCGGAGAGCGGCTGGCTGACGATGCTGACCGCTGCCGACAGCCCGCGCTTCGGCGGCGGGGGCCGTTATCCGGGCGCGACGGTCGTCCTCGATCTCGCGCCGCTGGCGGCGATGCGCTGGACCACCTACCGCAACACCCTCAGCGACTACGGTCGGCGCCAGCTCGCCGCGCAGAATGGTCGCACCGACGATCTGGCGGCGTTGCGCGAACAGGGCTTCGAGCCGCCCGACCGCGCGCCGGGGCCGGTGCGGACGATGCTCGACCGGGCGTTGCACGCGCAGCTGGCCGCCTGCCTCGCCGCGCTGGGACGCGCCGAGCGCACGGTGCTGATCCTGCACTACTTCCACGGGCTGCGCTTCCCGGCCATCGCGGCGCTGCCCGCGCTCGCCCCGGCACTCGCCCGTCCGGGGCAGACGCCGACGACCGGCCAGCAGGTGCAACGGGTGAAGGACCTGGCGAAGGCGGGGCGGCGGCAGTTGCGGCGCTCCTGCGCCCATCTCGCGGCCTTCGCGACGGAGGAGGGCGACGATGGCGCATGATGACCTGGGTGCCGCGATGCCCCTCTGCCCGCACGCGCTGATCGCCGCCAACGCCCTCCCCGATCCGGCGACGATCGCCGGGTGCCCGGTCTGCTGGCGGCGCTGGCGACTCACCGAGGCCCGTATACACCGCTGGCTCCCCTTGGACGCCGCGACGGCACGACCCCTGCTCGACCGCATGGCCGCCGAGGCGGCGGCGGGCTTGGAGCCGGACCCGGCGCTGAGCCAGGGCTTCTATGCGTTCCTCGCCGGGTCGCCCGACGACAAGGCCGATTTCGCGGCCGCCTGCGTCGTCGCCTTCACCCCGCCCAGCCCGGACCCGCCGCGCCAGCCGCGCGCCGACTTCGGCTGGCGCGCGCTCTTCGCCGAACTCCCCGCCAGTCCGCCCGACCCCGCGCCCGTCACGCCTACCGTGCCCACCGCGACGTTCACGCGGGTCTGGCAGTGGCGCGAGGCCACCCCCCCTGGCACCGCACCGCACCACGAGGCGCGCACCTTCGTGCGCGGCGAGTCGCCGCCACCGTTCGTGCCGCTCCCCGGCACCGCCGCCCGCTGGGTACGCGAACGAGCGTCGTATGACCGCGCGGAGGCCCTGTCGACAGTGCGACAGATCGCGGGGCCGCTCGCATTGAGGCTCGCCGGTGCCGGGACCGACACGGCGAGCCTCACGTTGCGACTACGCGGCGGGGCGGGGACAGCGTCGGTGCCGGTGCGCGTGTATAACAGCGAAGCAGCGGAGGTGCCGTTGTGGGCGGGCACCCTCGCTGCTGAGGCGGAGGAGATAACGATCCCGCTCGATCGCGCGGTCAGCCAGGCGATCACGGTGGAGTTCGATACCGCCTGGTGAGACGACAGCCGCCTCGCCCGACCGATTGGCGCGGCGGTGACGATCACGCTATACGGGCGGGGCGGGGCGGCGGACGATCTCCCCCTCGACGTGCAACGGCTCGGTACACGTCGCCAGCACACACACCGCCGGGCAGTGCTGGAGGATGTCGTCGATCAGCGCGGCGCACGGGTCGATCAGGTGCTCGCAACGGTCGAGGATCAGCAGCAGATGTTGCGTGCGGAGATACTCCAGCAAGGCGGATGTCGTGCTCGGCGTCTCGGCCCCGGCGGTGATAGCCGCCAGGATCGCCCCCGGCAGGCGCGCGGGGGTGTCGAGTCCGGCGAGCGAGACGAAATAAACGTTCCCATAGCCCCGCGCGTGGAACAGCGCGTGCGCCGCCAGGGCGACCGCCGTTGTTTCCTGACTCGGCCCGGTCAGCGTGACCAGGTGCGCCGGTGGCAGCGCGAGCGCCGCCCCGGCGGGCGGAACGAAGACATCGACGATCGGGATTGCCCGCTCATCGACGGTGACGAGTGCCGCACGATCGCCGGACTGTCCCGCGCGTTGCACGAGGCGCGGTGGCTGGCGACGGCGCGCGCCCCCCAGGCGCCGCTGCTCGTCCGCCGAGAGGTCGAGCGCGACGATCAGCCGCCCCAACGTCTCGTGCTGCGGGCGGCGGACCAGATCGCGCTCCAGATAGCCGATCGTCTACTCGCCCACCAGCGCGCGCTCTGCCAACGCGGCTTGCGTCAACCCCGCCGCGACCCGGTACGCGCGCAGGATTTGTCCCACCGTTTCAACGTCGACCGCTTCTTCGACCGCTTCGTTTTCGGCTGCCATTCATCCCCTCAAGGCCCATCCGTCCGGCCTCGTTGGCACGGTCGTAGCCAAATATACCAGGGGTGGCCCGCCGATGGTAACGTTGCCACGCGATTGCGCGCGCCCGACCGACGGCGGTAGAATGCCGAGCGGTCGGCGATGACGAGGCGACGCGCCGAGTCGGCGTTGTCGCACATCCGGCGCGGGGAACGTATTATGAGAGGTGGGGATGATCGTCGAGTGGAATGTCCACATGTTCAGCCGGGATCGCGAGCGCTACCCGATCCATCCCCGCGCGGCCTATACTCCGCGCGACGAGATGTCGGACGCCGATCCGATCGCGGATTATCTCGACCGGCTGGATGCCGAGGGGATCGATCACGGCGTTCTGGTGCAGCCCGAGCCGTACGGCGACGACCACAGCCTCGTCATCGATTGCATCGCGCGCGCCCCGCAGCGCCTGCGCGGCACCGCCTTCGTCTACCCCGATGACCCCGATGCGTCACAGAAACTCGTCGCGCTCGCCTGGCGCGAACCCCGGATCGTGGCGGTGCGCTTCCACGCCTTGCGCGGCAAGGACCACTACCTCAAGAGCTTCGGCGAGCCGGGCGTGCGCGCCATCTGGCAGCGCGCCGCCGACATCGGCCTGCTGATCGAACTGCACATCGGCCCGAATTACGCCGCCGACCTCGCCGCCATCCTGCCGCGCTATCCGCAGATCCCGGTCCTGATCGACCACCTCGCCGAGCCGGTGGCCGGGACCGCCGAGGAGTACGAGGATGTGCTGGCGCTGGCGGCGTTCGACAACGTATATATGAAGCTCTCCGGGCTAAGCCATTTCGCCGAAGACGCCCCACTCTACCCCGACGCCCTGCCCCTCACTCGCCGCGTCGCCGACGCCTTCGGCCCCGACCGCATGGTCTGGGGCGAGGGGAGCCCGGCCATCGTCGATACCCACCTCGCGCACCTCCCCGAGGCGGAGCGTGCCAAGGTGAAGGGGGGCAACCTGGCGCGGCTCCTCAAGCTGGGATAGGGGACGAGGGTCGCCGCAGAGACGCGGCGACACAGAGAACGAACGAGAGAAAAAGAGAGAACAGACGGGATGGCGCGAATAGTTCCTCAATCAATACTCTCGCTCGCACTCCGCGTCTCCGCGTCTCCTGTTAATCATCTTTTCGTTCTCTGTGTCGCTGCGTCTCCAAGGCCAATCAGCCTCGTCGCGTCTCCCCGGTGACCATATCCAGACTCTCGTCGCGCATACTCGATGCGGGGCTCGTGCTGCTGATCGCGGTCGTGGCGGTCGCGGCGCTGGCTTTCCCCGCAGGGTGGCTCGGCGACATCCAACCCGCGCCGGACGCGGGCGAGTACGCGGTCACGGCGCAGCGTCTCGCGGCGGGCGCGTCGTTCGCGCTGCCCTGGCCGGGCGGGGAGTATCCCTCGCGCTACCCCTTCGGCTTCTCGGCGCTGCTCGCCCCAGCTTACTGGCTTCCCGGCGCGACCGTGCGGAGCGGACTCTACGCCGTCATGGCGCTCGCGGCGGTGGCGATCGTCCTCGTCTATCTGCTAGGGCGACGGTTGCTGGGGCGTCCTGGCGGCCTTATCGCCGCGCTGACCCTCCTCCTCCTGCCACCCTACCTCGGTTGGTCGCGCGCGATCATGAGCGAGACGGCGACGGTCGCGCTCGTGGCGGCGGCGGCGTTCCTGCTGCACGCGGCCTGCGCGAGCATGACAACGCGCCGCCGCGACCTGTTGCTGTTCGGCGCGGGGCTCGGCGCGGGGGTCGCGCTGCTGGTGCGCCTGAACAACGTCGCCCTGTTCGGCGCGCTCGTGGCGGGTGGGCTGGTCGGGATCGGGCCACGCCGCATCACGCCGCGCGCGGCGCTCGCGCTCGCTGTCGGCCCCGCCTGCGCCCTCCTCGCGCTCGCCCTCTACAACGCCCGGACCTTCGGCGGGCCGCTCGCCACCGGCTACCGCTACTGGGTGCCGGAGTGGTACAGCCAGTTCGGCACCACGTTCTCCCTCGCGTATGCCTTCCGCACGCCCCCCCTTGTCGGCGATCTCAACGCCCCGGCGGGGCTCTCGAACCTCGCCTACTACGCCCGCAGCCTCACCGGCACCCTCCCCGCGCGCGGCTCCCTGCTGCTGACGAGCGGCCTCGCGGCCCTGGCGGCGCTCGGCACATTGGCCGCGCTACCGACGCGGGATCGTCCGGCACGCGCGGTCGTCGTCTTCGGGCTCGCGCTCGCCGCGCTGACCTGCGCCGTCTACGTCCCGTACTTCCTGGCCGATGTGCGCTTCCTCGCCCCGCTCGCCCCGCTGGCGGCGCTCGCGGTCGGCAACGCCGGGCGACTGGGGCTCGCGTGCGTACGTGACAGCCTCCGCGCCCGTCGCCCACTCGTGGCCCTGCCGCGCGCGACCCTCGGCGCGGTGATCCTCGCGGTCCTGCTGCAAAATCTCTTCCCCGCCGCCGCCGCCGCCCGCGACGACAGCTATTTCTACCGGCGCTTCGTACGCGGCGATGCAGCAGCCCTGCAACGTGCAGCGCCCGCGCTGGACACAGTCGCCGCCTACCGGGCCATCGCCACGCCGGGCAGCATCCTGGTGACCGATCTCCTGCCGCCGCTGCTCGGGGCGAGTGGTTTCGGCAAGGGCTATCAGGTCGTGCCGCTGACACGAGGCGAATACTGGGGTCAGGCTCCGCTGCGCGACACCACGCCGGTCACCGATCGGCAGCGTCTCCTGCTGACGGCGTTGCGCGCCGGGACGCCGGTCTATCTCGATGAGTACAGCCTCGCGCCGATCCGTCGCCAGGGATCCGGCGACATCGAGCGCTTCCTGGCCGCGCACAACGCCCGCCTGGAAACGGTCGACACCGACGCCGACTACCCCGATGGCAGCGTCACCCTCTACCGGATGCTCCCCATACCGTGACCGCGCACCGTCCACAGTGCTACGATAGGGGCCGCACAGACGCGGCACGCGGGGAGGGACGAGCGACGATGGTGGCACGAGCGGGCGGGCAACGTGGCGGGCCGGGCGAACCGGGCGATCGGCGACTCCAACCGGGCGCGATGGCGTCCCTGCGCCGCGCGATCGGCTATCTGCGCGGCTACTGGCGCGATTCGGCGGGGGCGCTGGTGGCGCTGCTCCTCGTCTCGGTGACGAACCTCGCCGCGCCGCAACTGATCCGGCTGGCGATCGATACCGGCGTCGCGGGGCGACAGACGAACGCGATCGTCGCGGCGGTCGTCGGGCTGGTGCTGGTGGCGGTGCTGCGCGGCCTCTTCTCCTTCGCGCAAGGCTATCTGGCCGAGCGCGCATCGCAGGGGGTCGCGTACGAGCTGCGCGACGCCCTCTTCGCCAAGCTCCAACGCCTCAGCTTCAGCTACTACGACGGGCAGCAGACCGGCCAACTCCTGACCCGTCTGACGAGCGATGTGGAGCAGATCCGCACCTTCGCCGGGACCGGGTTGGTGCAGATCATCTCCGCCGTGACCATGCTCCTCGGGACGGCGATCCTCCTCTTCACCATCAACTGGCGGCTGGCGCTCGTGGCCATGCTGATCATCCCGCCGATCCTGCTGGTCCTCAGCCGCTTCACCGCGCGGATCGGCCCCCTGTTCGGGCTGGTGCAGATGCAGCTCAGCCGCCTCAACACGATCCTCCAGGAGGATCTGTCCGGCGTGCGGGTGATCCGCGCCTTCGCGCGCGAGGATTATGAGACCGCGCGCTATCGCGAGGCCAACGACGCCCTCTTCGGGCGGAACCTCCAGACGGTGAAGATCTTCTCGGAGATGTTCCCGTTCGTCTTCTTCTTCGCCAATCTTGGCACCCTGGGGGTGATCTGGGTCGGCGGGCTGGAGGTGATCGGCAACGCGCTGACGATCGGCGAGTTGATCGCCTTCAACAGCTACCTGGCGCTCCTCGTCTTCCCGCTCCTCTCGCTCGGTTTCCTCTCCAGCATGGTCCCGCGCGCGGCGGCGTCCTCCCTCCGCATCTACGAGATCCTCGACGCCCCGATCGACGTGAGCGACCGACCGGGCGCGGTCCCGCTGCCGGTGCGGGGCGGGCGGGTCGAGTTCCGCGCGGTCACTTTCCGCTATCCGGGGAGCGAGCGCGAGATCCTGCGCGACGTCAGCTTCGTCGCCGAACCGGGGCAGACGGTGGCGATCCTCGGCACGACCGGGTCCGGCAAGAGCACCATCGTCAACCTCCTCCCCCGCTTCTACGATGTGAGCGCAGGCGCGGTCCTGATCGACGGCTACGACGTGCGCGACGTGACCCTCAACTCCCTGCGGAGCCAGATCGGGATCGTGTTGCAAGAGACGTTGCTCTTCAGCGGCACCGTACGCGACAATATCGCCTACGGTCGCCCGGAAGCGACGCAGGGGGAGGTCGAGGCGGCGGCGCGCGCGGCCCAGGCCGACGAGTTCATCCGCGCGCTGCCGCAGGGGTACACCACGGTCGTCGGGGAGCGGGGCGTCGGCCTCTCCGGCGGGCAACGCCAGCGGATCGCGATCGCTCGCGCCCTGCTTGTCGCGCCACGCCTGATCATCCTGGACGACAGCACCTCCGCCGTGGACGCCGGGACGGAGATCGCGATCCAGGCGGCGCTCGACGCGCTGATGCGCGATGCCAGCCGCACCGCATTCGTGATCGCCCAGCGGATCAGCACCGTGCGCGACGCCGACCTGATCCTGATCCTCGATGGCGGCACGATCGCCGCGCGCGGCACCCACGACGAGCTCTTGCAGGACAGCGAACTCTACAACGAGATCCTCGGCTCGCAGCTGATCCCCGCCGAGCGCGAGCAGGCCGCCGAGGCGCGCGCGGACTGACGGCCAACAAATGCGGCGCAACCTGCGCCACGCTCATCCTGCGATGGATCATGGTGGGTGACGTTATGCCATTGCTGATCCTTACCGGTCCCCCAGGTGCAGGCAAGAACACTATCGCCGCCGCTTTCGCGCGCGGGCAGACCCGTTGCGCGGTCATCGACGTTGATCTGGTGCGCTGGATGGTGCTACAACCGCACAAGGCACCGTGGGAGGGGGAAGAAGGATGCCGACAGCAGCACCTCAGCATCCTTAACACTTGTTGGCTCGCGCGCAATTTCTGCGAGCACGGCTTTCTGGTGGTCATCCACGACGTGGTATCGGCGGCGACTGCGCGGCTCTATCGCCGAGAACTCCATGCTCACGAGCCGAAAATTGTCTTGCTCCTGCCCGTATTCGAGGAGATCGAACGGCGCAATAATCTGCGCCCGCCACGACTGACCGCAGAGCAAATCCGCACGCAGTATCAGTCGCAAGAAGCGTTCACCGACTATGACTATAGATTCGACAATACCGCGCTCTCTGCACAAGAAGTGGCGGCACGCCTGCTGGCCGTGGAAGCAAGAGAGACGCCGTATAGCGATGGACCGACGAAAGGATGAGCGACGTGCGCGGCTTACTCTTCCCCGGCGACCGCCGGGTGATCATGACCGATTTCCCCGACCCCGAACCCGGACCGGGCGAGGTCGTCGTCGCGCTGCGGGCGGCGGCGATCTGCGGCAGCGACCTCCACGGCTATCGCGCGACCGCCCGGGCGCGACAGGCGAGCGGCGCGGCGGGGATCATCCCCGGCCACGAGCCGAGCGGCGTCGTCCGCGCGGTCGGGCCGGGCGTGACGAACGTCGTCCCCGGCGACCGCGTGGCGATCTACCACTTCCGGGGCTGCGGCTTCTGCCCCGAATGTCGCGGCGGGCGGCTGATGTGGTGCCCCGATCGCCGGGGCTACGGCGGGCCGATCCACGGTTCCAACGCCGATCTCCTCCTCACCGACGCGCGCAACTGCCTCCCCCTGCCCGACGAGGTCTCCTTCACGACCGGCGCGCTGCTGATGTGCGTCGGCGGCACCGCCTACGCCGCGCTCGGCAAGCTCGGCGTCACCCCGCGCGAGACGTTGGCGATCTTCGGGCTGGGGCCGGTCGGGCTGACCGGGCTGATCCTGGCGCGGGCGCTCGGCGTCCCGACGATCGGCATCGACCGCAGCCCGGAGCGGCTTGCCCTCGCCAGCCAGCTCGGCGCGGCGGCGGTCGTGGACGCGGCCAACGAGGATGTCGGCGCGGCGATCCGGCGCTGGACCGGGCGCGACGGGGTCAATGCGGCCTTCGAGACCTCCGGCAACCCGGTCGGGCAGGCGAGCGCGATCGCGGCGACAGGGCGCGGCGGGCGCGTCGCGTTCGTCGGCTTCGGCGCGCAGGAGCCGGCGATCAATCCCAGCACCTTCATCGAGAAGCAACTGACCCTACTGGGCTCGTTCGTCTTCACCCTCGATACCTACGCGCCGATGCTGCGCTTCGTCCGCGAGCACAACGTGCCGCTGGAAGCGCTGGTGACGCACCGCCTCCCCCTCGCCGCCGCCGCCGACATCTTCCCCGCGTGCGACCGGGGCGAGACCGGCAAGGTCGTCTTCACCTGGGGCGACAACGCCAACGTCGCCTGACCTAACATCGGCACCACAACCGACCGCTCCTGGCGCGGCGGGGCTGTTACAAGCCCCGCCGCGCGCTTTACGCTGTGGCGTATACTAACGCCTGCCCCACTGGGGCAGACAACCGACGAAACACATCACCGAGCGGCATACCGTACGAGCCACAACTCGCCGTCACGCCCACTTCATACTTCGTCGTTCGTACTTTCCTTATCCGTCACTTGTCACTCGTCACTCGTCATTCACTCAGGAGGACCGATGGCACTGATCCTGCCCTACGACGGCAAGACGCCGCAGATCGCCGCCGACGCCTATATCGCGCCGAACGCGACCCTGATCGGCGTTGTGACGATCGCGGCGGGCGCGAGCGTCTGGTTCGGCGCGGTGCTGCGCGGCGATGACGCGGCGATCATCGTCGGTCCGGGGAGCAACGTGCAGGACAACGCGGTCGTCCACGCGGATATCGGCCTCCCGACCACGATCGGCGCGAACGTCACGATCGGGCACGGCGCGATCATCCACGGCGCAATCGTGGGAGATGGCACCCTGATCGGGATGGGCGCGACGCTCCTGAACGGCTGCACGATCGGCGCGGAGTCGATCGTCGGGGCGAATGCGCTCGTCAGCGAGGGTAAGGAGTTCCCGGCGCGTTCCTTGATCCTCGGCGTACCGGCCAAGCTCGTCCGCGAGTTGGACGAGGCGAGCGCCGGGCATGGACGACAGGGCGCGGCGAATTATGCCGCCCGCGCCATCCGCTACGCCGCCGAGGCGGGCAAGACCGGGTGATAACAGCGGAGTGGGCGTCGCTCACCGCACACCCGTTTCCGCCCTAGCGTTCGTACTTCGTCGTTCGTACTTCGTACTTCACTGAGGAGGTTCCGATGGGCTTTGCACGGCGCACACTCCGCTTCGGCGGCGGTCTGATCCTCGGCGCGGCGGTCGGCACGACCATCTCGGTCCTCTTGGCGCCGCAGCGTGGCGATGCGCTGAAAGCGTCCCTCCAGGATCGCAAGGAAACGGCCCTGCGCGCGGGTGAGGAGGCAGAGATCATCGAGACCGAGCGCCTGAAGAACGTCTTCCGCGCCACGGTGTCCGATCCGACCGCCCTGACCGGCAAGCTCGATCCGAGCAAGCGCGAGAAGACCGAGGCCGAGAAGGCCGCCGAGAAGCTGGAGAAAGAGCGCAAGGAGGCCGAGAAGGCGCTGAGCGCCGAGCGCAAGGCCCAGGCGGGGGTACGCAAGGCCCAGGAACAGGCACAGAAGGACCAGGACAAGGTCGTGGAGGCCCAGCAGAAGGCCGACAAGGCCCGCGACAAGGCGCGCTCCGAGGAAGAGGACGTGACGAAGGCGTACAGCGAAGCGGTCGAGAAGTCGCAGCAGCAGTAAAGCGCGTCACGACGCGGGAGGGATGATGGCGGAGCGCTTCACCTACGGCCCGGCACCGACCGGATTCGCCGAGTTGCGCCTGCCGTTTGGCATCGGTCCCCACCCGGTCGTGATCCTGATCCACGGCGGCTTCTGGCGCGCGCGCCACGGCCTCGACCTGATGGATCGCTTGGGCGACGATCTGGCGGCGCGCGGCATCGCCACCTGGAACATCGAGTATCGCCGTGTCGGCGAGCCGGGCGGCGGCTATCCCGGCACGCTGATCGATGTCGCCACCGCCGCTGAGACGTTGCGCGCGGTGGCGGTCGATCATGCGCTCGACCTGGGGCGCGTGGTCACCCTCGGCCACTCGGCGGGCGGGCATCTCGCCCTCTGGCTCGCGGCGCGGCAGCGCCTGCCGGTCGGTGCGCTCGGCACCGGCGCTGCGGCGGCGCTGACCGGCCCCGACGCCCTGCCGCTCGTCGGGGCGATCAGCCAGGCGGGCGTCGCCGATCTCACCGCCGGGTGGCGACAGAAGCTCGGCAACGGCGCGGTCAGCGACTTCATCGGTGGCGGCGCGGACGAGTTCCCGGAGCGCTACGCGGTCGCCGATCCCGCCCTGTCGCTCCCGCTCGGTATCCCGCAGGTGCTCGTCCACGGCCTCCGCGACGACATCGTCCCCACAGGTATCGGCGAGCTGTACCTCGCCGCCGCCACGCAGGCCGGCGACGACGCCCGCCTCCGCGCCATCCCCGCCGCCGATCACATGGCCGTGATCGACCCTACCACGCCCGCCTGGGCGGTGATCGTGGAGGAAGTGCGGCGATTATTGGGAGTCGAGTGACGCCGTTTCAGTTCGAGGCTGCCACGGTTCCCACGGTTTGGCAGCGATGTCGGTGAAAAGGGCATGGTAAATACAGGCGTCATCGAGTTCAGCATTGGTCAGATTGATCGGTAACGGCGTGGCAAGTATCTCTTGCGGCAACACAGTGATCGACTTCCGCTGCAAGAAGCCGAGTAGCCACTCCTCCCAAGGCAAGAAATCGTCGCGACCAGGGGCGATGACCACGCTCAGATTCTCCGCGCCAGTACGTAGCAACGCCGCGTAACGCCCGAGCATCGATAATTCCAAGCGCCACGCCTGCTCCTGATCGCGCAACAGATATTCAAACGCAACGTCGTAATTCGTATCGGTATCCTCGAAGACCCAAAACCAGCTGAGCAATTCGAGCGCAACAGGATCATACGGTCGAGCGGCAAGCGCTTCGTCCACAAAAGAGAAGCGTGGCTCTTCCAACGACTTGTATTTCTCCATGATGAGTGCCTGAATTATTTCTGACTGGTCTTGCGTATCCATGATTATCTTCCTTTGGAATAGTCGTTGCCGATGGACTGAAGTCCCGGCTGAAGGCGGCGCGCGCCGCCACGAAGTCCGCCTACGCGGACTGGAATAATCCGCACACTCACTCAGCATCCCCCTCTCCCCGATGGGGAAAGAGGTGGCGCGCGAATGCGCGACGGGGTGAGGGCCGCACCGGCGCACGCAGCGATCTATCGCCCCTATAACATCCTTCCCCTCTCCTCGGATGGGGAGAGGGGTGGCGCGTGAGCGCCGGGGTGAGGGTGGTAGTGACGCAGCCGCGCCTGTAGGTACCTTCCCTACCAATGCACCGCCAGCCCCACGAGTCCCGCCGCCACCAGCACGTAAACCGGATTCCAGCGCGGGCGCAGCAGCACGATCGCCGGGGCGACAACCGCGATCGCGAGGTCGATCGGCGCGGTGATCGAGGAGCGGACGAGTTGCAGCCCGGTCAGGCCGAGCGAGCCGGCCACCGCGAAGACGATCATCCGCATCATGCCCGCCACACGCGGATGCCCCGCCACGCGGCTATAGGCGAACGAGAGGGGTAACACCAGCAGGGAGGGGATGATCGCGGCCAGGGTCGTGATCAGCGCGCCGGGCAGGCCCGCCAGCAGGTAGCCGAGCGCCACGACGTAGAGGCCGTTCGGGCCGGGGCTGAGTCGCCCGACCGCCAACGCCTCCGAGAAGGTCGCCTCGGACGCCCAGCCGTGGTGCGTCACGAGCGAATTCAGGAGGATCGGCAGGTTGCCAAGGCCACCGAATGAGAGTAGCCCCGCCTTGAGGAACTCCCAGAAGAGGGTCGGCAGATCCATCAGTCGCCCCTCTCGGCCCGCGGCAAACCGCCGACCGGACCCGACGCAGGTGGTGGCGCGGCGACCGGCACATCGGGGTCCGCCGAGGGGAGCGGCGGGGCCTGCTGCTGCGGGATCCCGATCGCGTGCGGGAAGAGCGCCCCGGCGATCCCGAAGGCGATCAGCACCACCGGCACCGGCAGATGCAAGAAGCCAATCAACGCGGCGGCGACGACGATCGCGACGCCGGCGAGCGCGGCGAGGCGCGGTGTCTTCACATCGCCGCGCCCGACGAGCTGCACCGTGAGCGCGAGGGTCAGCCCCGCCGTCGCGGGGATCACCCCGCCGAGCGCCGCCTGCGCGGCGTGGAAACGCTCCACCCAGGCGATCGTGGCGGCGAGGAGGGTGGTGACGATCACCGCCGGGAGCAGCAGTCCGAAGACCGAGGCGACCGCGCCCCGGCCACCGCCGATGCGTCGCCCGATCAGGATCGCCTGGGCGATGATGTTGATCCCTGGCACCAGCTTCGAGAGGGCATAATCCTCACGGAAGGCCGTCTCGTCCAACCAGCCGCGCACCTCCACGAACTCGCGGCGGATCAGGAAGAGGGTGCTCGACCCGCCGCCGAACGAGAACGCGCCGATCCGCGCCCAGGCCCAGAAGAGCGCGCGCGCGGTCGGCCCGTCCGCGCGCGCAGCCACGATTTCCGCCATTCGCCCCGCTCCTGCACCGACTCGCCCCCGGACTGGCACCCCTGTACCGCCCCTGTAGGATACCAAATGCGGTCGGCGCACCGGTACATCGCAGGAACGACGCAGGAATAGTGCCTGCCAGGGCGGCATTGCTCCCCCTGTTGCCTCGCCGCGTAGCGAACAAGTCGGGCGTCAGAGGGGGTGCGGTGCCGGTAACAAGCATCGCCCATCAGCGCCCCCGCTACAGACTACGGACCACGGACTACAGACTTTCTCTCACGGCTCACGACCCACGACTCTTTCTGAGCAACGGCACGATCGGCGCGAGCACGAGCGCGCCGACGATGAGCGCGGCGCGGAGCGAGAAGGCGGTGCCGACCCAGCCGATCGCCGGTCCGCCCGCGACCTGGCCGAGGGCGTCGGCCTGGGAAGTGAACGAGAGCACCGTGGCCCGCACGCGCGAGCTGACCTGCCGATTGATCCAGGCGATGGCGATCGGGTCGCTCGTCGTGCGGCAGGCGGCGGCGATGAGGTACGCCCCGATCGCCAACACGACATTCCCGGCCAGTGCCAGCGCCAGGATCGCGGCGATCAGCACGGCGTTGACGACGAGGAGCGCCCCCGCCGCGCCCCGCTGCGTGGCGGTGTCGACCCGCCGCCGCACGAGTTCGGTCGAGCCGAGGCTGACGAGTCGCCCCAGGGCGGCGATGATGCCGAACCAGACGATCGGCTCCAGGCTGCCGAGGGTCGGGAAGGTGAAGTTAGCGACGAAGTGCGCCTGCCAGAGGCGGTCGAACGCCTCGCTCGACGCCCCACGAAAGAGGACGATCGCGACGATCGTCAGCAGGATCGGGCTGGCGCGCACCACGGCCAACCCCTCGGTGAACGTCCCGCCGAGCTTGCCGAAGTTGTTGCGCTCCGCCTGCGCGAGTGGCACGAAACCGCGCTCCGGCATGAGCACCGTCAGCGCGAGGGCGAGCAGGAGGATGCCGACGCCGGAGACGATGATCGGCAGCGCCAGCGTGACGCTCGCCAGCCCGACGCTGGCGAAGGTGCCGACGAAGCCCGCCACCTGTTGGACCTGCGAGCCGCGCAGATAGAGTGGCGCGGCGGCCTCCTCGCCGGCCTCATCGGCGAGCCACGCCTCGGTCGCGCCGCTGAGGAAGGTATAGCCGAGGCCGCTGACCACCTGGGAGAGCAGGATCGCCGCGAAGGTGGGGATCGCGCCTTGCAGGATCAGGCTCAGGCCGAGCAGGACGCAGCCAATGACGATCGAGAGCCGCCGACTGTAGGTGTCGGCGACGAGGCCGGTCGGGATCTCGCAGAGGAAGGCGGTCCCCTCCAACACCGTCCCGACAAGGACGAGTTGCAAAGGATTCAGGCCGACGACGGTGTACTGATAGACGAGGTTGATCGTGAAGGCGAGCGCGAAGCAGCAGCCCAAGCTCCCTTCCAGCAACAGGTAAACGGGGGCCGCGCCGGGGCGTCGCCCGGCCAGGCCGCGATCGCGAGACATCGTGCGTTATCCCTTCGTTCCTCACCAACCGCGCGGGCGCGCGGCAAACGGATCGCCAGCCGGGCGACCGTGACGGGGGGCGAGTGGAACGCGGGCACGGGGAATACGTATCTAGCAATGGCGAATGAACACCGCCAGAGAGTGAATCTCGACCAATCGCGACGCGCTGGACTGTGTCGGGGCGTTAAGAAAGAGGGATCGCCCGGCGATCGTCGCGCGCACGCCGTGCCACGTCCACGAGCAGGAGTATTGTCATGGTCAAAATCCCTTTCCGATTACGGGTGCTGCCGCAAGGTCCGACCGAGGAGCAGCGATAGCCGCAGTATAGGAAGGGACCACGAGCCTGTCAATACTCGGTCGAAGGGTAACCGTGTAAACGTACCGATAGACTGGCGGACGGACAAATGATCGTGCCGACCGTATGGCGCGACCCGCATGCGGTATCCGGCATGAGGAGCGAACAACGAGCAATGACACCGCTAGCCCTGAACCAATACATCATCCGCTACCGCTGCGACGATCGTCGCGGGCGCACCGCGCTGATCGTCGAAGACCCGAGCGGCGCGGCCTATCTCTTCAGCGGCGGCTCGTTACAGGGCCGTCTGCGCGGCAGCAATGCCAGCACCCGCCTCCACAAACGCCTCGCACGCCTTGCCCAGTGGCGTCAGGTGCCGCGCGTCGCCCCGTACAGCATCGACGGCCTGCGCCAGATGACGAGGTAGGTGGCGCGGGCGGCGGCGCGGCCCGCACCCCGGCTCGCAACTGCTCGCCACCCCTCCCCGATCAAGGAGAGGGGGCTTGTTGTAGGGTAGGTAGGGCATGGCGGACACCCTCACCCCGGGACGCTCACGCGCCACCTCGCCGCCCGGGGGGCAGTAGCTCCCCTCCGGGGGACCCGCCCAGCCGAGGAGCGGGGGAATGAGCCGTTATCGGCGTATGGGATTGTGGTGAGGATGTTCCAGTCCGCGCAGGCGGACAGTGTGCCCTTCACGGGTACTGCGTGGCCGCAAACCACCCAGCCGGGAGCGGCTGCCCTTCATGGGTACAGTGTGCCCTTCAGGGGTAGCGGCTGCCCTCCGGGGCACTTCAGTCCAACGGTACCCCATGCCCGCGAACGGCGATGAAGCGATAATCGGTCAATCTCCACCAACGCCCCGGCGGGGTGCCTTCACCAGTCCTCCAACTCACCCTACCCCCGCATCCGTTCCAGCATCAGCGCCATGATCGTCCCCGCGATCGCCAGCCCCTCGTCCTGCTCGGCGATCGGGCCGCGCGGCTCCAGGATGAACTTCCCTTCCAGGAAAGCGGGCTGCTTCTTCAGGTAGAACGCGGACTGCCCGCGCAGCTCGACGAGATAGGCCGGATTGAAGAGATAGCCGGAGAACATCCCCAGCACCGGCACCTCGCCGAGCAGCGCGTCGAGCACCTTAATCCAGGCGTTCTCCTCGTGGATCAGGCCGATCTCCTGCCCCTGCGTGTCCTTGAGGTGATAGCTCGCCTTCCAGATCGAGCGCGCGCCGGGGCGATAGACCGAGCCGACCGGCATGCCATCCGGCGTGGTGATCGCGTAGTTCGCGTTGAAATCGAGCATCCGATTCGCGTTCATCCGGTAGAGCGGGCGCGTCTGCGCCTCGTCGGCGAAGATCGTCACATCCTCTTTCAGGCGAAACGCCCGCTGCTTGACGTAGGCGACGGTCTGCCTGATCGCATCGGTGACCGTCACCTGCGGGTTGATCGCCACGATCTTAAAGGACATGGTCAGCGGATAGTTCAGCACGCTTCTTACTCCACGTTTCAACGGCCCTTGCCGTCACAAGCGCACCGAACAGCTACCAGCGGCTATCGCATCACCCCCAACGGGCGCCGTCCCGCTCCTATTTCGCACGCCGTTACGGGCGCTGGTAGAGGAACGCCCCGTAACGCCCCATGATGTGCGCGTTGATCCCCGGCGCGCGCTCCGCCAGATAGCTGACGAAGTGGCCCGGCGGCACGGTGTTCCCCGCGAACATCCCGTAGTGGACCGGCACCACCGTGTCCACGGCGAGCAGCGCGGCGAGTTCGGCGGCCTCGCGGTAGTCGCAGTTGCCGATGGTGCCGACGTTGGTGCGGAAGAAATCGCGCCCGTTGATCGGGATGAAGGCGAGGTCGATCGCGAACCCTTGCAGCGACTCCACCAATCCCGGATAGGGGATCGTATCCCCGGCGTTATAGATCGTCAGCCCCTCGGCCTGGATCACGTAGCCGAGGTAGGGGAAGCCGCGCGCCGGATCCTCGTCGAACTCCTCGTGCTTCGCCGCGATCGGCGTCAGCGTCAGCCCGCCCAGATCGAGCGCCGCGCCCGCCGTCGCCGCCACGATCCGCGCGTCATCGCCGATCAATTCCGCCACCCGCTCGACGGTCGGGTGCGGCGTGACGAAGCGCGCGCCCGGCGAGGCGAGCGCGATCCCCGGCAAGGTCGCCGGATCGATGTGATCGAGGTGGTCGTGGGTCAGCAGGACGAGGTCGGCGTCGGTCACCTGCTCGGGCGTGAAGGCGGGCGGCACGAGACGCTGCGCGCTCGGTCCCAGATACGGATCGACGTAGATCGTCCGTCCCGCCAACTTCAACACCAGGCTCGCCTGCCCCAGCCACCAGACCCCGACCGCCCCCGCCGGGATCGTCCGCGCGGCGATCCGCTCCCGCAAGGCCCGCCCATTCGTCGCCATCATCACCCTCCCCGCAAGCAAGTCGCCTCCCCGGCGACCTTTGCCGGGGAGGCTAACGCGCGAGAGGCACTATCGTCAATTACTGCGGGGAGTCATGCGGCGGAGAGGAGCCCCGCGTCGGTGACGACCGCGAGATCGAGGGTCTTGTAGCCGGTATCGTCGAAGAGGACGACGATCTTCTCCCCCTCATGGCGCATCACCAGTCCACCCCCGAGGGACATGTGACAGACCCGACTATTCAGCGGGAAGGGTTGCTCGGTACGCTCCTGTGTCGCGAGCCCCGCCTCGCAGGTGTCGCAGTTGCCACACGGCCCCTCGTCCCCCTCCCCGAAATAGTTGAGGAGATAGCCGCGCCGACAGTCGATAGTCTCGGCATAGCCGCGCATCATCTCCAGGCGCGAGCGCTCGAACTCCTTGTAGTGCTCCTGCGCCCCCGCCGCTTCGATCGCCAACGCCTCGATATCCTGCGGCATCTCCGCCACGGTCACATCGCCATCGGGCTGGATCGCGATCGCGCCCGCCCCTTCGAGGCGGCTGAGCGCGGTCAGCAACTTCGTCTGCGACAGCTTCAGCTTCTCCTGCAGCGCCTTCGCCGCGACCGCCCCCTTGGAGCGCCGGACAACGCGTGCCACCCGCGCGATCTGCTCCGCATCGACCTGGCCCCCACCGGCGAAGAACCGGCGCAATCCCAAATCCTCCTGCCGGTAGAAGAGGAGCGCCCGCGCGGGCACGCCATCGCGCCCCGCCCGCCCGATCTCCTGATAGTAGGAGTCGAGCGAATCGCTGATGGCGGCGTGGAAGACGAAGCGCACATTCGGCTTATCGATCCCCAGGCCGAACGCGACCGTCGCCACCACCACCGCGATCTCGTCCTGCATGAAGGCATCCTGGGTCGCCGTGCGCTCCTTGGGTCGCAGCCCCGCATGGTAGGCGGCGGCGGAAACGCCACCCGCGACCAGCGCCTCGGCGATCGCCACGGTATCCTTGCGGGTCGCGGCGTAGATGATCCCCGGCTTCTCCGCCTCGATGGAGCGCGCGAGCAGCACCCGCCGCTGCCGCGCGGCGGTTTCGTGACGCTCCACGCCGAGGTGGATGTTCGGGCGATCGAAGCCGCGCACGATGACTTGCGGCTCGCGCATCCCCAGGCGCTCCGCGATCTCGCGGCGTACCGGCGGCGCGGCGGTCGCGGTGAGGGCGAGCACGACCGGCGCACCCAGCGCATCGATCACCGCGCCGAGACGCAGATAGTCCGGACGGAAATCGTGTCCCCACTCGCTGACGCAGTCTGCCTCGTCCACCACGAAGAGCGAGGGCTTGGCGGCGCGCAACCGGGCCAGCGTCTCGGTATTGGTGAACTGCTCCGGCGCGAGGAACAAGAACTCGATCGCGCCCCGCTCCGCCTCGTCCAACGCCTCCTGATGCGCGGCGGCGCTCCGCGTCGAATTGATCTCGGCTGCCGCGACCCCTTGTTCCTCCAACCCCGTCACCTGATCCCGCTGCAACGCGAGGAGCGGCGAGACGACGACCGTCGGGCCATCGATCAACAGCGCCGCGATCTGATAGATCGCCGACTTCCCGCTGCCGGTCGGCAAGACCGCGAGCGTATCCCGCCCGGCCAGGACCGCCGCGATCGCCTCCTCCTGACCGGGACGCAATGCCTCGTACCCGAAACGCCGGTGAGCAACCCGCCTGATCGCCGATTCTTGCGCCGACACCGCCCACCCCTTGTTTTCCCGATCGTCACCCTGCCCGCCGTGGCCGCATCGTCGCGCAGCGCACGTACATGGCAAATGCAAAGGATATGCCAGGGGCGAGGGGCGGAGTAGGCGAGTAGGCGAGTGGTCCGGTACGACGTTGCTGGTCGTCAGCGAGAAGGGGCACAACCTCGTATTTCGACACTCGTCCTGCACTACTCGCCTACTCATCTACCGCGCCCTACTCGCCGGCCATGCCCCCATCACCTGACGCAGGATAGCGAACTCACCGGTGTGGTAAGCGTTGTGGTCGGCGACGACGAGCAGTTCGCGGAGCAGGGTCTGGCCGTCCCCCCAGGGGATCGCGGCGTGGAGGTCGCGGTCGGGATCGGCCGCGAGCGCCCCGAGCGCCGCCGCGTCGGCATGAAACGCGGCGCGGGTTCCTTCCCAGCCCGCCACATCGGTCGTCGCGTCGGACGCGGGCCAGTAATCGTCGGGCCACTTGCGTTCCTGGTAGTGCGGATCGCGGATGAAATCGAGGATGTCGCGCTGCGTCAGTCGCAGGTGTTCCAACAGGTGCCACGACGAATAGGGGACGTGGGGTGGTCGCTCGTTGATCCGCTCCATCGGGAAATCGGCCACCGCCTCGTCGAGGGACATGTGCGCGTTGCCGCGCTGTAGCAGGAACAGCACCTCGTCGCGCACCGCGTGTTCACTCGTCGCCATCGTCGCCTCCTCACCCGCTACCCATTCGCCGCGCGCCGCGACCACCGCGCACGCACCACGAGACTGAGCAAGCGCCGTACCAGAAGGCCGGAACGGCGACCCGGCGCGCTGTGCTAGACTGCGGGCGCGGGCGCGGCTCGCATCCTGTGCGACGACGCACCAGAGGAGGGATCGGATCGATGCTGACGGTATGGATGTCCGGCCAGGTGACGCCGGACCAACTCGCGCAGGTCCGCGCGGCGGCACCGGGTGCCGATGTGCGCCACTTCGCCAGCCAAAAAGCGCTGGAAGCGCAGATCGAGGACGCGGAGGTGGTGGCGGGGAACCTCTCGCCCGCCGCGCTCGCGCGCGCCGAGCGGTTGAAGTGGGTGCAGAGTTGGGCGGCTGGCCCCGATGCGCTGATGTACCCCGAGATGCGCGCCAGCGATATCCTCTGCACCAGCTGCAAGAGCAACGGGGCGATCCCGCTCGCGGAGCACGCGATCATGCTGATGCTGATGCTCAACCGCGACGCGCTGCGCTGGCATCGCGCGCAGGAGGCGCACCGCTGGGAGCATCGCCCGCACGGCGAACTGAACGGTCTCACCTGCGGCATCATCGGCCTCGGCTATTCCGGGCAGGACCTGGCGCTGAAGTGCAAGGCGTTCCACATGCGGACCCTCGGCCTGCGCCGCACCCCGGTCCCGACGCCGAATATCGACGAGTTGTTCACGCACGACCGCCTGCACGAACTGCTGGCACAGTCGGACTTCGTGGTCGTCACCGCGCCGCGCACGCCGGAGACGGTCGGGATGCTCGGCGAGGCGGAGTTCCGCGCGATGAAGCCGACCGCGCATTACATCTGCTTCTCGCGCGGCGGCATCGCCGACGACGCGGCGCTCCTGCGCGCCCTGCAAGAGGGCTGGATCGCGGGGGGCGGGCTCGACGCGCACGATCAGGAGCCGCTGCCGCCCGATAGCCCCTTCTGGTCGCTGCCGCACGCGATCGTCACGCCGCACAACGGCGCGACGACGCCGCAGACCCGGCAACGCGGCATGGATATCTTCGTGGAGAATCTGCGGCGCTATCAGGCAGGCCAGAAACTGGTCAACGTGATCGACAAGCAGGCAGGCTACTGAGCGCCCCAACCGGGACGAAGGCGCTGACTGGCGTATGTCTCCAATCAGCGCCTTCCATTCACGCGACGGCGCTGGATCACCGACACTACCAGGGCAGGCCGCAAAGATCGAGCGTCCCTCCCTGCGGCGCTGGCTCGCGCACGGGCAGCACCATCGGGCGATTGAAGGTGAAGGGCACCGTCCCGCCCGGTTGCCCGACCAGTAGCGTCCCCGCGAACGGCTGCCAGCCGAGCCCGCCGTAAAAGGGCAGCAATGCCTCCCGGCAGACCAGCACCCCGAACGCCGCGCCCAGATCATCGGCCATGAACGTCGCCGCGCGCTGCAACGCCGCGCGCGCATAGCCCCGACCGCGCGCCGCCGGATGCGTCTTGACGCCGCCGATGCCGCCGACGCGCACCGCCCGCCCATCGAGCGCCACGTCGCGCACGACGATGCCGACGTACCCGACCAGCGCCCCGGCATCGTCCCACCAGGATCCCCCACTCCGGGCTCGCCCAGGCGATCTGCCGTACCGGATCGGCGGCGCTCTCGGCGGGCGGATACACCGCCGCTGTGAGGGCGCGCAACGCCTCCCGCTCCTCCTGCGTCTGCTCGGCCACTAGCTTTACGTCAAGCTGCTTCACCGTCGTCCCCCGCGCGCAACGTCCCTCAATGTCACATCGCGGTAATCATACTGTTCGGAACGGTCAGGGGCGGTCCTATTCATAGGAGCAGAAGAGGCACGACCGCCGCATATGCTGAGTACGACGATCGAGTAGCATAGCGTGCTCGTACGTGGGGAGAAGGACTGCGCGGCGCTGTGTACGTGGGAGGGCTGTTGGGTTGGAATACCCCGGAGGGCAGCCGCTACCCATGAAGGGCACACTGTACCCCTGAAGGGCAGCCTCTCCCAGCGAGGGGCGACTGCGCCACCACGAAGTCCCCTCGGGGACTGGCAACGCGCTCGCGCTTGCAACGTTCTGTGATAGTACGGTTAACAGACGCGCCAGCAGCGGCGATGCCCCCGCTCCTCGGATGGGGAGAGGGGGGCAGGGGGGTGAGGGTGCTCGCCATGCTCCCACCCACCCCACAGCGCCACCCCTCTCCTTGATAGGGAGAGGGGTGGCGAGCCGGGTGCCCGCTGGGCGCACGAGCCGGGGTGCGGGCCGCACCGGCGCACACAAATCACCACAGATGTGGGTCAACCGAGGGGTTAAAACCCCCGGCTGAATGGCCTACGGCCACGAAGTCCGCCTGCGCGGACTGGACCACCCCGATGCTCCTTTCTTCTCCCCGTTCCTTCTCTGTGTCTCCGCCCCGCTACCACGCATCGGGTATGATGCCCCGCGCGCGGTGGGGCGCCGCGACGGTGACGGCGCCGTAGCCACAAACCGAGAAGGAGCACCATGAGTCAGAGTAATCCGCACGCCTATCTCGATCAGCGACAGGACCAGGCCATCGCGGAACTGCGCGAGTTCGTGGCGATCCCGAGCATCGCCGCGCAATCCGACCACGCCGACGATGTGCGGCGCGCGGCGCAGTGGGTCGCCGACCGGATGATGCGGGCGGGGATCGAGAACGTCAAGCTCGTGCCGAGCGCGCTGCACCCCGCCGTCTATGGCGATTGGCTGCACGCCCCCGGCAAGCCGACGGTGCTGATCTACGGCCACTTCGACGTGATGCCACCGGGTCCGCTAGGGCTCTGGACCTCGCCCCCGTTCGCGCCGGAAGTCCGCAACGGACGCCTCTACGGGCGTGGTGCGACCGACGACAAGGGCAACATGTTCGTCCCGATCCTGGCGACCGAGGCGCTGCTCCAGACGGTCGGGGAACTGCCGCTGAACCTGAAGTTCATCTTCGAGGGGCAGGAGGAGATGGGCAGCCCGCACATGGGCGAGTTCGTCGCCGCGCAGCGCGACCTCCTCGCCTGCGACCTGGTGCTCAACGCCGATAGCGGCCAGCGCTCCGAGGAGCAGCCGACGCAGACGCTCAGCACGCGCGGCATCTGCGGCCTGGAGTTCGCCATCGTCGGGCCGGGGGCCGATGTCCACTCCGGCCAGCAGGGCGGCGCGATCCAGAATCCGCTGCACGCCATCGCGGAAGTGATCGCCCGTTCCACGACAAGGACGGCACGATCGCGGTCGCGGGCTTCTACGACGACGTGCGGGAACTCTCGGACGAGGAGCGCCCCGCGATGGCGACCGAGCCCTGGGACGAGGACGAGGAGCGCGCGAAGATCGGCATCCCCGCCTTCTTCGGCGAGCCGGGCTACACCCCGCGCGAGCGGACCACGATCCGTCCCACCCTGGAGATCAACGGCCTCTGGGGCGGCTACACCGGCCAGGGGCCGATGACGGTGATCCCGCACGAGGCGCGCGCCAAGATCAGCTGCCGCCTCGTCGCGAACCAGGATCCGCAGCGGGTGCTCGACTGCGTGATCGCGCACATCGAGGCGCACACCCCGGCGGGCGTGGTCGCCAAGATCACCCCGTTCGCCAACCTCGCCCGCGCCTACCACCTGCCCGCCGACTACAGCGCGAACGCCGTAGTGGGCGACCTGCTGGAGGAGCTGTACGGACGCAACCCGCTCCCCTCCCGCACCGGCGGCAGCGTGCCGATCCTCGCTTTCTTCCACGAGAGCCTCGGCGTCTACTCGGTCGGCTTCGGCTTCGGCCTGCCGGACGAGGGGATCCACGGCCCCGACGAATACTACCGCCTCAGCAGCTTCGCGCGCGGCCAGCACGCCTACATCCGCCTGCTGGAGCGCCTCGCCGCCTGGCAGCCCGGCCAGGACGAGGCCTAACGCGGCAACACCGGTCGGACGGGCAGCCATCGCCCGCCCGACCCCAAAGCACGCGCGCACAATCCCGTCCCGCAATGCCCACAACCCCAGACGCGCTGACAGCGGAGCGCGGCAGGCTGTCCCGCTCCGCATCCTGCTGCACGGTCGCGTATGATGCTTGCGTCGTGATGGACGGAATACGTGAATGGGGGTACAGAGTGGAATACCGACGATTGGGGAAGACCGGCTGGCAGGTTTCGGCGATCTCGATGGGCTGCTGGGGGATCGGCGGGCAGTGGGGGCCGGTCGAGGAGGCCGAGGCGATCCGCACGATCCACGCAGCGCTCGACCTCGGCATCAACTTCTTCGACACCGCCGACGCCTACGGCTCGGGCGTCAGCGAAGAGTTGGTCGGCAAGGCGCTACGCGAACGGCGGGCCGACGTCTACATTGCCACCAAGGTCGGCAACTTCGGGCGGCGGCAGGATGCGGCGCTCAGCTACACCTCGCCGCTCCACATCGAGCTCTGCTGCGACGCCAGCCTCGGGCGGATGAAGCTCGACACGATCGACCTCTATCAGTGCCACATCGGCAGCCTGGAAGACCCGTCGATCTTCCTGGAAGCGTTCGAGGGCCTGGTCGAGCGCGGGAAGATCCGCGCCTACGGCATCTCCACCGACTCGCTGGCGGTGGCTCAGGCATTCAATCGTGCGGGCACCTGCGCGACGGTGCAGCTCAACTACAGCCTGCTGAATCGCGCGGCGGAGGCGGAATTACTCCCCTGGTGCGCCGCGAATGACATCGGCACGCTGCTGCGCGGGCCGATCGCGCAGGGGGTGCTGGCCGGGAAATTCACGCCGGACGCGCACTTCGACGACATCGTGCGCGTCGGCTGGAACGAGGGCCAGGGGCGCGAGCAGTTCCTGCGGCGGCTGGAGCAGGTGGAGCAGATCCGCTTCCTGGAACGCCCCGACCGCACGCTGGCGCAGGCCGCGCTCCAGTGGACGCTGACGAATCCGGCGGTGACCTGCGCCATCCCCGGTGCGAAGGATGTCGCCCAGATCACGAGCAACGCCGGCGCGGCGGCGGGGGCGCTGAGCGAGGACGAGTTGGAGCGCCTGGATGCCGTCATCGCCCGGTGGTAAGCAACGACCGCCGTAATCGCCAGGGGCCAGGCGGCTGGCACCGTCACCGCCCCTCGGTGTCGCGTGGGCGCACTCGCCACTGGATGGCGAGTGCGCCCACGCGGCGAACCCTTACCCACCGCGCACGGGTAGGGTGAGCCGCAAAGTGGCGACGGCGATGCCCCGATCGAGCCACCGCGCTCACGGGCATCGTCGTCGCCACTATCACGCGCTGCATCAGCCCTGCGGCGTCCGCTCGCTGTCTTCCAGGCGGTAGATCCCCGCCGTCAGCCGCGGGAGCTGCGCCACGTCGAGCGGGGCCACGAACTCCGCAGCGATGCGGACATTGCGATCCACCTCCGCCGGCCAGCGCATCCCCACGTTCACCACATGCACCCGCGGATCGGCGAGCAGGAATTGCAGGCAGACGGTGTACACGTCCCGGCCCTGTTGCCATTCGGGCGCGAGTTGCCGCACCAGTCGCTGGAAGATCCCGGACGTCATCGAGCGCATCGAGACGACGCCGGTGCCGCGCTGCGCGGTGTCGCGGAGGAGGTGCAACGCCGCCGCCTGATAGATGAGGTTGTACGCGATCTGCACCATGTCGAAGAGGCCGGTGTCCAGGAAGGGCCGCGCCGTCCACGGCTCCTCGGCGGTCAGCCCGACGAAGCGCACCTTGCCGCCGGCGCGCAATTCCCGCAACGCCGCCAGGGGGCCGCCGTTGAGGATGTGGTCGCGATCCGCGTCGGTGAACATGCCGCCGTGGAACTGGATCACGTCGATATGGTCGGTCTGGAGACGCCGCAAGCTGGCATCCACGCTGGCGATCACGGCCTGCTTGTCGAGCCCCTGCCACCCGACCTTGGTCGCCAGCACGCACTCGTCGCGCCGGGTCCGCATGACCTCGCCGATGAGGCGCTCGCTGTTGCCGTCGCCATAGCTCGGCGCGGTGTCGATGTAATTGATGCCGCGATCGAGCGCGCGGTGGATCGTGGCGAGCGCCACCGCGCCCCCCGTCGCGGTGAACGGATCCCAGTCGTGGGCCCTGTTGACGCCGCCGAAGGGGTAGCCGCCGAGGCCGAGCCGCGACACCGTCAGCCCCGTATTGCCGAACCGTACCATGTCCATGACGAACTCCGATCCCTCTCTCGACCGACCGCACCCGACCGGTTACAAACTTAGGACGCAGACGCAAAGCGCGTGGACGCGGCACCCACGTTCAGCACCGTGCGCGCATCGCCGCTCCATCCGTACGTCTCCTCATTCTATCGAGGGGTTACGCCCCCCTGCGGCCAGGAGAGCGACGATTGCGCGAACCGCCGGTCCGGCCCCTGGTCGGACCGGCGCTCGATCTGTCGATCGGCGGCCAGGCGCACCTACCGTTGCCGCTGCTCGGGCTACAACAGCACAATACCCAAGGAATAAGCATACTGTGCGCGAGTATCGCTGGCCGGTCGTGGGGCGTCAAGCGGTGCGGCCCGCTCAGTCGCGGGGCGGGTCGAGGGGGGAGAGCGGATGCGCGTGAGGGTGCGCCAGGAGGGTGTCGGCGCAGGTGTCGAGCCACGCCAGCGTCGCATCGAGCTGGCCGAGCCGGAATTGCAGGACCAGCCGATCGTACGGGCATTCGGGCGACACGGCGGCGATCCGCGCGCGCATCCGGGCGATCAACTCGCCGCACGCCTCCCGCTGGACCACGAGGAGCGCGGCCAATACCGTCGGCTGCTCCTGGGCGGCGAAGAAGAGTTTCGCCAGGAATTCGAGGCGGAAGTCGCGCCCGTGCCGCATCGGAGCCACCAACCAGCGCTCGAACGCCGCCTCGCCCGGCGCGGTGAGGTGCAGCACCTTGCGCGGCGAGCGCGCGTCCTGCGCCTCCGGCGTGCTGGCGAGGTATCCGGCCTCCTCCAGGCGCGCGAGCAGGGCGTAGGTCTGGCTCTGCTTCAACTGCCAGACCAACCCCAGCGCCTCGGCTTGCGCGAGCGTCTGATGGATCTCGTATGCGTACATCGGGCGCTGGCGGACCAGCCCGAGGAGGGCGTGTTCCATCGTCAGCGGCAATTTGACCATCGGACTCATCGGCACCCTCGCGTCGCGGATCAGTCGGGGCACGGCCTCCTCCCGGAGTATCGTGGGGCGGGGCGGCGGCTGTCAATCATTCAGCAGACCGCAGCCTGGCTGGCGGGCCGGTCCCGCGCGATGAGGCGACCGCTCACCCGCTCGCAGCGCGGCTTCACCGAATGACTACGCCCGCCGCGCGCAGCTGAAGGGCCAACGAGCGCGTTGGCGAGTACGCCACCATTCGCATCAGGCGGCGTGGCAGCGAAGTCAAATCAACGGTGCCGCCCCTCGATGCTGTGTTTACCGAGGGGCGGCGCTGTTTTCGTGTCGCTGACAGCGCTTCTATATCGTGTACGGCGAGTGGTCGTGACCAATTCATGTCGTGTACGGCGAGTGGTCGTGACCAATTCATGTCGTGTACGGCGAGTGGTCGTGACCAATTCATGTCGTGTACGGCGAGTGGTCGTGACCAATTCATGTCGTGTACGGCGAGTGGTCGTGACCAAAAGAAGCAGAACCAATGAAAGCCGTCGTGTGGCATGGGGCGGGCGACATCCGCCTCGATAACGTACGCGACCCCAAGATCGAGGAGCAAACCGACGCGGTCGTTCGCCTGACCGTGTCGGCGATTTGCGGGACCGATCCGCACATGGTCCGGGGCTCGCTGGCCCCGATGGTCCCCGGGACGATCCTCGGCCACGAGGGGGTCGGCGTGATCGAGGCGGTCGGCAGGGATGCCCGGAATTTCAAGCCGGGCGACCGGGTGGTGATCGCCTCCACGGTTTCTGTGCGGCTACTGCGCCTACTGCCGTGCCGGCTACAGCAGCCAGTGCGACACGGCCAACCCCAACGACCCCGCAGCGGGGACGGCCTTCTTCGGCGGACCGAAGGAAACCGGACCATTCCAGGGCTTGCAGGCCGAGTACGCGCGTATCCCGTATGCCGCCTCGACGCTGGTGAAACTGTCCGACGCGGTGACGGACGACCAGGTGATCCTCTGCTCCGACATCTTCACCACCGGCTACTTCGGCGCCGACTGCGCCGATATCGCGCCGGGTCATACGGTGGCGATCTTCGGCTACGACCCGGTCGGACAATTCACGATCGCCCCATGCAACGCAGCACGTAGGGATATGCCACGATCGCCACCATGAGCGCACCACCCTTTGTGCGCCCGCGCATGGGTACCGAACGCGATGCGCTCAAGATAAACGGTAGCGGTACATGGTTATTCTCGCTCGTTCGCCCGCGTCGCGCGTCGGGTGGCAGGCGCGGCGAATGAGCAAAAAGCAGGGCGCATACGTAGCAAGCCAGTGTATACTGCATCAGCATATACGTTCGGTATATACAACTCCGCGCCAGGGACACGTTACGCCGCAGTTCTTCGTGCTCACCGGTGCTCAGCGGTTCACAGCATTCGCGTCAGGCCGTAGCGCTGCGGCCTATGCGGTTCGACAACAAGTATATCCCCGCCGCAATGAAAACCGCGCTAACAACACCGGGGGTTGATTTGACGCCTGTTGGCGGTCGGCCCGCGTCGCCGGAGATGTACGGCTATCTGCGCGGCGCGATCGCGCAGATCCGCTGGGCCACGCTCGGCGCGCTGTTAATCATCACGCTCCTCTTCCCGACATCCGGTACGGTAACTATCCCCGCCTGGGTATTGGTGGCGCTGTTCGCCGCCTATAACCTCCTGATCGGCCTCATGCGTAATCGCCCGTCGGCGCTACGCCCGTTCGCCGTCGTCGCGATGCTGGATCTGGTGGTAGGAGGGCTCCTCTACCTCCTCGCCGCCGATTTTGGTGGGCCGTTGTTCATCCTCTTCTTCTTCGCGGTCGACTCCGCCACCGCCACGCTGACGTTGCGCGGGACGCTGCTGTATACCGCCGCTGTCGCGGTCGTCGCGGTGATCTACGATCTGATCATCCTCCATTGGCAGCCCGGCGTGGCCGAGTGGCGCTCGATCGCCACCCGCCTCGTCATACTCGCCCTGGTAGCAGCCGGGATGGCGGTACTCACCCAGCGCTTAGAGATGGAGCATCGGGTCGCGCGCTCCAGTGCCGATGAGGCCATGCGGCTCGAATCGCTGGACCGCTTGCGCGCCGACTTCCTCACCTCGATGTCCCATGAGTTGCGGACGCCCCTCACCGCCGCCCGCGCCGCATTCCGCCTGATCGAGACGAGTGCCACCGAGCGCTTACGACCCGATGAGCGCAGACTGGTGGAGAACGGACTCCGCAATACCGAGCGCCTCAGCTTGCTGATCGACGATCTGTTCGCGCTGAACCAGTTAACGGCGGGGACGGTGCGGTTGGCGGTGGAACCGATCGACCTGCGCGAGATCGTCGCGCAAGCGGTGGAAGCGGTCATGCCGCTGGTGCGTGAGAAAGGGCAAACGCTCGCGCTCCATCTGCCCACGCCGCTGCATAATCAGGGCGATGCGTGGCGTTTGGAGCAAGTGCTGACAAATCTGCTGGCGAATGCCCATTACCATAGCCCTGGCGGAACGCACATCGCGGTCATCGGGCGAGCGACCGCCACGGAGATACAACTCACGATCAGCGACAACGGCCCGGGTATTGCGTTGGAGGAGCAGCAGGCGATCTTCCAGCGCTTTTATCGCGTGCGCTCGACAACCAGTACGTCGGATGGGGGCTCGGGCCTCGGACTCGCGATCGCCAAGGGCCTCATCGAGCTGCATCAGGGCCGTATCTTGGTGCAAAGTTCGCCCGGGCATGGCGCGACGTTCCACATCGTCCTGCCGCTGCTATAGCGGGAGCGTACGTTGTCGTCCTGCCGCTGCTATAGCGGGAGCGTACGTTGTCGTCCTGCCGCTGCTATAGCGGGAGCGTACGTTGTCGTCCTGCCGCTGCTATAGCGGGAGCGTACGTTGTCGTCCTGCCGCTGCTATAGCGGGAGCGTATGTTGTAGGCGTACGCTGACACGGTGAATCGCGCCGCCGCGCGAAGTTGCGTTCTCTGGTAACTATTCAGCCTGAAGGGCGGGCAGCGGTGGCTGCCCGGCGCAGGTCTGTTCGAGGGCGGTGAGGACGTGCCGGGCCTGCTTCCGCAAGGACGAAATATAGCCCCGGATGCGGCAGAAGGCG